>OBXN01000030.1_pt1 | contig 113967 bp, 108 predicted proteins | sample 1476601 | NCBI WGS metagenome assembly OBXN01 (sample SAMEA2580158, study PRJEB22360) | human gut metagenome | biome: human gut; feature: human-associated habitat; material: faeces | place: Denmark | collected 2008/2010
AGGGACAGCTGATAGAAACAGAAGCCACTGGAGCACCTCAAAAACACCATCATACACTAAATCAGTAAGTTGGCAGCATCACCCGGTTTTCTTCTTTGGCAAAGAAAACGACTGGAAGGTCAAAGTAGGCCGTTTTGAAGCCTACGATATGTTCCCGCTGAATCAGGATACCTTTGTTGAACATTCCGGTAATACTGCGAACGATCTTTATGACGATGGCAGCGGTTATATCTATATGATGAAAGAGGGCCGCGGGCGCTCTAACGCTGGCGGTAATTTCCTCGTCAGCAAACAACTTGATAACTGGTATTTTGAATTAAACACGTTACTTGAAGACGGAACATCTTTATATAATGACGGTAATTATCATGGACGCGATATGGAGCAGCAGAAAAATGTTGCTTATCTGCGTCCGGTAATTGCCTGGTCGCCGACAGAAGAATTCACCGTTTCCGCAGCGATGGAAGCGAACGTGGTAAATAATGCTTATGGTTATACCGATAGCAAGGGTAATTTTGTCGATCAGTCCGATCGTACCGGCTATGGTATGAGCATGACCTGGAATGGCCTGAAAACGGATCCGGAAAATGGCGTCGTGGTTAATCTTAATACCGCCTATTTAGATGCTAATAATGAGAAAGATTTCACTGCCGGGATTAACGCGCTGTGGAAACGTTTCGAGCTGGGTTATATCTACGCGCACAATAAGATTGATGAATTCAGCGGTGTAGTTTGTGATAACGACTGCTGGATTGATGATGAAGGGACGTACACCATTCACACCATTCATGCGTCTTATCAGTTCGCTAATGTGATGGATATGGAGAACTTTAATATTTACCTCGGGACGTATTACTCCATTCTGGATAGCGACGGTGATAAAAAACACGGTGATGATACTGATGACCGTTACGGCGCACGCGTTCGCTTTAAATACTTCTTCTGATGAAGGCGCGGTGCTGGATATTTTCCGGCACCGCAACTCATTAAGGCAGGTAAAACACTTCTTGCAGCTCGCTACTGACTGGGCTGTTATCCGGGTTAGCTGGCATAACGTCGGTCATATATTTCCACCAACGTTGGCAAACATCAGTACTGGCTACCGCATTCCACCGTTCTTCAGATTCAATCTCTACCGTGGCAAACAGCAGATTACGCGCTTTGTCGAGGTAAATGGCGTAGTTATGTGCACCGTGAGATTTCAACACTGCTTCCAGTTCCGGCCAGATTGGATTATGCCGACGCTGATACTCTTCGTGGGCGTCGGGGTTAACCTGCATGACAAAGGCTTTGCGGATCATGTTTGCTCCTTACAGCGCCAGCGCACTGGCGAGTGGTGTAACACCGAAACGCTGGCCGAGCGCTATCAGCTCTTCACGACTGATGGTCTGTTTCATGCCGCCCATCGAATAAACCTTCACTAATACTTGTGCTGATTTTTCTGCGGTGTCGATTAAACCGAATGTTTCATCCAGTGTCGGACCGCTGCCGAAGACGCCGTGGAAGGGCCACAACACCAGCGAATGTTTTTGCATTTCCTGTGCGGTCGCCTGGCCGATTTCGTCCGTGCCGGGCACCATCCACGGCAAAATGCCGACGCCATCCGGGAACACTACCAGACACTCGGTGCTGCCTTCCCAAAGCTGGCGAGTGAAGAGCGCGGTGTCGTTTTCCAGTACGTAGGTAAGGGCGATCAGGTTGGTGGCGTGGCAGTGCATGATCACCCGATCTTTACCGTTGGTAGCTTTAATGCGCTCGCAGTGGGAGAGAAAGTGAGCCGGAAGTTCAGAAGTTGGAACGGCTTCGTTGGTTAGCCCCCAGAGAATATGGTAGCCCGCGCCGTCGCTGTCGACTTTTACGATGCCTAAGTTAGCCGCAGGATCAAGCTGGACGTTACGAAAGAATTTGCCGGAGCCGGTGACAATAAACGGTGTATTTGCCAGTAAAGGCATGGGCTGGCTGAGCGGGATATAGCGCGGTTGTGCATGAAAGTTGTCGTGATACGGTGCGATATCGGCGTCATCCAGGCGCAGCGTCAGGTTACCACCATTGCGCTCGTCCCAGCCTTTCAGCCAGGCGTCGGTGGTGGCTTTGATCATTCCCTGGACAAACCAGGACTGGGTAATGTTTTGCATGTTCTGTGTTCCTGTAAATTCGGTGTTGTCGGATGCACGACCCGTAGGCCGGATAAGGCGCTCGCGCCGCATCCGGCAGTGTTTACCCACGCTGGCTCAAAATCGCTTTCTCATAAGCCCGCACGCTTTCCAGCCATTCGCTACCCACTGGGGTATCGTGACGTTGGCAATACATTTCCCAGACCGCCTGCCACGGCAATGATTTTTGTTCTTCCAGCAGTGCCAGTCGTGCGGTGTAATCGCCCGCTGCTTCCAGCTTGCGCAGTTCAGTGGTAGGTTCCAGCAACGCACGTAGCAGGGCTTTTTTCATATTGCGCGTACCAATGACCCATGCGGCAATGCGGTTGATAGAGGCATCAAAGAAATCCAGGCCGATATGTACCCGGTCGAACAGATCGTGACGAACAATCTCACTGGCAATCGCCTGAGTTTCATCATCCAGTAGCACTACGTGATCGCTGTCCCAGCGAACCGGACGGCTGACGTGCAGCAGCAACTGCGGCACATACAGCATGGCGGCGGAAATCTTGTCGGAAATCACTTCAGTTGGGTGGAAATGTCCGGCATCCAGGCACAGCGCCGTCTGGCGGCTGGTGGCATACCCCATGTAAAACTCATTGGAGCCAACCGTGTAGCTCTCCGCACCAATACCAAATAATTTGCTCTCAACGGCGTCGATATGGTGCGCCGGATCCAGCTTCTCGCTGATCACCTCATCCAGTGCTGCCAGCAAACGCTGACGTGGGGCGAGACGGTCAACGGTGATATCTTTCATGCCATCCGGGATCCAGATGTTCATCACCGACGGTGTGCCAAGTTGCTCGCCAAAATAGGCTGAAACACGGCGGCTGGCTTTGCAGTGATCAATCCAGAACTGGCGAATACTGTCGTCGGCATGGGAAAGCGTAAAGCCATCGGCGCTTAGCGGATGCGAAAAACAGGAGGGGTTAAAATCCAGACCGAGCTGATTGGTTTTCGCCCATTCAACCCAGTTTTTGAAGTGCTCTGGTTTGATCTGGTCGCGCGCGACGGGCGTGTCTGATTCCAGATAGATGGCATGTAAATTAAGCCGTTTCGGCCTCGGAATAAGCCGCATAGCCTGTTCCAGATCGGCACGTAGCTCGCTGGCATTACGCGCTTTGCCCGGATAATTACCAGTAGCCTGAATCCCACCGGTCAGCGAACCTTCCGGGTTTTCAAAACCGGAAACATCATCGCCCTGCCAGCAGTGCATTGAAACGGGGAAACGATCAAGTTGGCGCAGCGCCTCCTCGACATCAATCCCTACTGCCGCGAAACGCTGTTTCGCCAGCTCCCAGGCCTGTTCCAGTTGAGTGGTCATGCGCAAAGCTCCTTTGTCTGTCGTGTAGAGTGAATCTGCGCCACATAGTGGGCAATTTCACTGTCAGGATTAGGGGTAAAGGTGGTCAGATTCGCGGTGGTGCTGACGACCTGACGGAAATCATCCACATTGTTGAGTTCATCCAGCGTCATTAACTGGATGCCGATATTGCCGAGCGTCGAGGCTTCAACAGGCCCGGCGATCACCCGAATACCGCAGGCATCAGCACATAACTGGTTGAGCAGCGCGTTCTGGCAGCCACCGCCGACAATATGCAGTTGTGAGAAATCTTCACCGCGCAGTTGCGCCAGTTCATGCAACACATCGGCATACAGCAGCGCCAGACTGTCGAAAATACAGCGCGCCAGTTCAGCATCACTTTCCGGGATTGGTTGCGCCGTTTCCCGACACGCAGCCTGAATTTCGCTGCACATCTCGTCAGGATTAATAAAGCGATCGTCATTGGGATTGATGGTGAAGCGGCAAGCCGGCAGTGCCTGTGTCGCGGCGATAAGCGCCGGAAGATCGTTGATTTGCCGCTCCTGAAGCACCCGCTGAAGCAGCCATAAGCCCATAATATTTTTCAGCACCCGATAGCGACCTTCCGCCCCGCCTTCATTGGTGATGTTGGCTGCCAGCGCCGTGTCATTGGTAAATGGTGTCTGGCTTTCGAAGCCCATCAATGACCAGGTGCCAGAAGAGAGATAAGCGGCGCGTGAACCGTTTAACGGCGAGGCGATAACCGCGCTGGCGGTGTCATGGCTGGCAACGGCGACCACCGGAATCTCATTACCTTGCGGGCAAATCCAGTGACCAATGACATTACCCGGATGCGTCGGGCGACCAAACCAGGCTTTGTTGGCACCGCTCCACGCCAGTAGCGACTCGTCCCAGTCGTCGCTATTGATATTGACCAGTTGCGTGGTGGTGGCGTTGGTATATTCCCAGTTCATCTTGCCGGTCAGGCGATAACTGAAGTAATCCGGCATCAGCAGAGCGTGAGCAATGTGTGGAATAAGCTCAGGTTGTTGCTCCGTCAGCGCACGCAACTGATAAAGCGTATTGAAGGGCAGAAACTGGATGCCGCTACGCTGATAAATATCGCGTTTGCCGAGTTGCTGTTGTGCCTGCGTCATCAGGCCATTGGTGCGGCTATCGCGATAAGCAACAGGCAGACCCACACGCTTACCCTGTAGGTCGAGCAGCACAAAGTCCACGCCCCAGGTATCAATCCCAATGCTATCGATACGAATCCCTTCCTCGCACACCTTGTTTAGCCCAAGGCGAATGGCACTTTCCAGGCTATCCACATCCCAGGTGACATAACCGTTCTGGCTATGCAGCCCATTTTTAAAACGATGGATTTCGCGCAGCGTCAGGCTGCGGCATTCACGCTCGTAACGCGCCAGCATCACGCGCCCACTGGATGCGCCGAGATCGACGGCGACACAATTGCGAAAGGTCATAATGTGATCCTGCTGAATTTCATTACGACCAGTCTAAAAAGCGCCTGAATTCGCGACCTTCTCGTTACTGACAGGAAAATGGGCCATTGGCAACCAGGGAAAGATGAACGTGATGATGTTCACAATTTGCTGAATTGTGGTGATGTGATGCTTACCGCATTTCCTGAAAATTCACGCTGTATCTTGAAAAATCGACGTTTTTTACGTGGTTTTCCGTCGAAAATTTAAGGTAAGAACCTGACCTCGTGATTACTATTTCGCCGTGTTGACGACATCAGGAGGCCAGTATGACCGTATTACATAGTGTGGATTTTTTTCCGTCTGGTAACGCGTCCGTGGCGATAGAACCCCGGCTCCCGCAGGCGGATTTTCCTGAACATCATCATGATTTTCATGAAATTGTGATTGTCGAACATGGCACGGGTATTCATGTGTTTAATGGGCAGCCCTATACCATCACCGGTGGGACGGTCTGTTTTGTGCGCGACCATGATCGGCATCTGTATGAACATACCGATAATCTGTGTCTGACCAATGTGCTGTATCGCTCGCCGGATCGATTTCAGTTTCTCGCCGGGCTGAATCAGTTGCTGCCACAAGAGCAGGATGGGCAGTATCCGTCTCACTGGCGCGTTAACCACAGCGTGTTGCAGCAGGTGCGACAGCTGGTTGCACAGATGGAACAGCAGGAAGAGGAAAATGATTTACCCTCGACCGCCAGTCGCGAGATCTTATTTATGCAATTACTGCTCTTGCTGCGTAAAAGCAGTTTGCAGGAGAACCTGGAAAACAGCGCGTCACGTCTCAACTTGCTTCTGGCCTGGCTGGAGGACCATTTTGCCGATGAGGTGAATTGGGATGCCGTGGCGGATCAATTTTCTCTTTCGCTGCGTACGCTACATCGGCAGCTTAAGCAGCAAACGGGACTGACGCCTCAACGTTACCTGAACCGCCTGCGACTGATGAAAGCCCGACATCTGCTACGCCACAGCGAGGCCAGCGTTACTGACATCGCCTATCGCTGCGGATTTAGCGACAGTAACCACTTTTCGACGCTTTTTCGCCGAGAGTTTAACTGGTCACCGCGTGATATTCGCCAGGGACGGGATGGCTTTCTGCAATAACGCGAATCTTCTCAACGTATTTGTACGCCATATTGCGAATAATCAACTTCGTTCTCTGGCCGAGGTAGCCACGGTGGCGCATCAGTTAAAACTTCTCAAAGATGATTTTTTTGCCAGCGACCAGCAGGCAGTCGCTGTGGCTGACCGTTATCCGCAAGATGTCTTTGCTGAACATACACATGATTTTTGTGAGCTGGTAATTGTCTGGCGCGGTAATGGTCTGCATGTACTCAACGATCGCCCTTATCGCATTACCCGTGGCGATCTCTTTTACATTCATGCTGACGATAAACACTCCTACGCTTCCGTTAACGATCTGGTTTTGCAGAATATTATTTATTGCCCGGAGCGGCTGAAGCTGAATCTTGACTGGCAGGGGGCGATTCCGGGATTTAGCGCCAGCGCAGGGCAACCACACTGGCGCTTAGGTAGCATGGGGATGGCACAGACGCGGCAGATTATCGGTCAGCTTGAGCATGAAAGTAGTCAGCATGTGCCGTTTGCTAACGAAATGGCAGAGTTGCTGTTCGGGCAGTTGGTGATGTCGCTGAATCGCCATCGTTACACCAGTGATTCGTTGCCGCCAACATCCAGCGAAACGTTGCTGGATAAGCTGATTACCCGGCTGGCGGCCAGCCTGAAAAGTCCCTTTGCGCTGGATGAATTTTGTGATGAGGCATCGTGCAGCGAGCGCGTTTTGCGTCAGCAATTTCGCCAGCAGACTGGAATGACCATCAATCAATATCTGCGGCAGGTCAGAGTGTGTCATGCGCAATATCTTCTCCAGCATAGCCGCCTGTTAATCAGTGATATTTCAACCGAATGTGGCTTTGAAGATAGTAACTATTTTTCGGTGGTGTTTACCCGGGAAACCGGGATGACGCCCAGCCAGTGGCGTCATCTCAATTCGCAGAAAGATTAATTCGCCATGCCCATGCCGACGATGTTGGCGGCAACAATAATCACCACACAACCGAGGCTCAACACCGTTACCGGACGGCGTCCTGCATTGTTCCACTCTTTCAGCACCAGCCCGACGATACCGCCGCACAATACATAGAAGCTCATATGCAGCATCCAGCTGATGTAGTCATACTGCGCCGGAATACGCGCGTGGCCCCAGGCATAGAAAAAGAATTGCAGATACCACATCAACCCGCCCAGTGCTGAGAGTAACACGTTGTGAATGATCAGCGGTTTTGCCAGCGAGAAGTCGGCTTTTAGCGACAAATCCTTCACTTTTGCCAGACGAATGAAGCAGAAACCGAGGTTGATGATCGCGCCGCCTCCCATGATGACAACATAGCTTGGCAGAGCGACATACAGTGGATCGACGCCCAGTGCGGCAGCGGCTTCATGCATCGGTTTTGCGGCGTTCATCGCAAAGGACATCCCGGCAGAGAAAATGCCGCACATCACCGCCAGCACCAGCCCTTTTTTCAGGTTGAACTCTTCGGCTTTAATGCCCATCTTGCGCTCTTTCAACTGCCCGGCGCGAGTCACAATCCCTACGCCAATCAGCGCCACCAGAACGCCGAGCAACGTCATGCGTCCGCCTTCGGTATTAATCAGAACATCGAAATTGCCGTTGATAATTGGCGTCATCAGCGTACCGACAATCAACGTAATGCCAATGGCGATGCCAATTCCCATCGACATGCCGAGATAACGCATGGTCAGGCCGTAGTTGATATTACCGATCCCCCACATAGCGCCGAACAGAAAAACAGGCAGCAGCGTAGAGAGACTAAACGAGCTGTAATACGCCCAGAAATTCGGCAGTAACAGGGCGCTGATGGCCCACGGCAGAATAATCCACGAAACAATCCCACCAACTGACCACATGGTTTCCCATGACCATTTTTTTACTTTTTTGAACGGAGCGTAAAAACAGGCTGCACTGGCCGCGCCGATCAAATGCCAAAATATCCCCATCGTAATCGCGTTACTCATCTTCTTATCCTCATCATTTTTCGTCGCGTCACATCTCCGACGAGATGAGTGTAAAAATCGTGCTGTCGATTAACCTTTCGCCTGTTGCCGCCGCTGCCGATTTACTGGCAATCACGGCATTAAGTGGGTGATTTGCTTCACATCTTGGGCATTTTCCTGCAAAACCATACCCTTACGAAAAGTACGGCATTGATAATCATTTTCAATATCATTTAATTAACTATAATGAACCAACTGCTTACGCGGCATTAACAATCGGCCGCCCGACAATACTGGAGATGAATATGAGCTATACCCTGCCATCCCTGCCGTATGCTTACGATGCCCTGGAACCGCACTTCGATAAGCAGACCATGGAAATCCACCACACCAAACACCATCAGACCTACGTCAACAACGCCAACGCGGCGCTGGAAAGCCTGCCAGAATTCGCTAACCTGCCGGTTGAAGAGCTGATCACCAAACTGGACCAGCTGCCAGCAGACAAGAAAACCGTACTGCGCAACAACGCTGGCGGTCACGCTAACCACAGCCTGTTCTGGAAAGGTCTGAAAAAAGGCACCACCCTGCAGGGTGACCTGAAAGCGGCTATCGAACGTGACTTCGGCTCCGTTGATAACTTCAAAGCAGAATTTGAGAAAGCGGCAGCTTCCCGCTTTGGTTCCGGCTGGGCATGGCTGGTGCTGAAAGGCGATAAACTGGCGGTGGTTTCTACTGCTAACCAGGACTCCCCGCTGATGGGTGAAGCTATTTCTGGCGCTTCCGGCTTCCCGATTGTGGGCCTGGATGTGTGGGAACATGCTTACTACCTGAAATTCCAGAACCGCCGTCCGGACTACATCAAAGAGTTCTGGAACGTGGTGAACTGGGACGAAGCAGCGGCACGTTTCGCGGCGAAAAAATAATCATTTGCCGCCTGCTGCAATGAGGCGTTTACGTCGCATATCAGCTTAAAAAATGAACCATCGCCAACGGCGGTGGTTTTTTTGTGATCAATTTCAAAATAAAAACAATGATCCGATAAAAATAAAACAGTGTTTCAATTGATGTGGTTTTGATCACTTTTATTGATCAAATGAATGTCTATCTTCGTTTCCATCAACACTGATGCTCCGTTGAGGAATGACGCATCAGCCCTTAAAAATATGCCGACAGGTGATGGAAATGCAGATAAAACGCTCGATTGAGAAAATCCCGGGGGGGATGATGCTCGTCCCGCTATTCCTTGGCGCACTGTGCCACACCTTCTCGCCGGAGGCGGGGAAATATTTTGGATCATTCACCAACGGGATGATTACCGGTACGGTGCCCATTCTGGCGGTGTGGTTTTTTTGCATGGGGGCGTCAATAAAATTAAGCGCGACGGGAACGGTATTGCGTAAATCCGGTACGCTGGTGGTAACAAAAATTGCCGTCGCGTGGGTGGTTGCGGCAATTGCCTCGCGCATTATTCCGGAACATGGTGTTGAAGTTGGATTCTTTGCCGGACTTTCAACGCTGGCGCATTTGTGTTGATGTCATTGGAGTCCGGGCCGCTCATGACGATGATTATTCTGGGCACTGCCGGGATTGCCTCGTTTGAACCGCATGTTTTCGTCGGCGCAGTATTACCGTTCCTGGTGGGCTTTGCCCTTGGGAACCTTGACCCTGAATTACGAGAATTTTTCAGCAAAGCGGTGCAGACGCTGATTCCATTCTTTGCCTTCGCGCTGGGCAATACCATTGATTTGACTGTAATTGCCCAGACAGGTTTGCTGGGGATCCTGTTGGGTGTGGCAGTAATTATCGTGACCGGTATTCCGTTGATTATCGCCGATAAATTGATTGGCGGTGGCGATGGCACTGCCGGAATTGCCGCTTCCAGTTCCGCAGGGGCCGCGGTAGCGACACCTGTGCTGATTGCAGAAATGGTGCCTGCGTTTAAACCGATGGCTCCGGCAGCAACTTCGCTGGTCGCGACGGCGGTCATTGTGACTTCGATTCTGGTGCCAATTCTTACCTCTATCTGGTCACGTAAAGTCAAAGCCAGAGCGGCGAAAATCGAAATTTTAGGTACGGTGAAATAAACCTGCTTCCTTAATCCCCACAGCCGGATGAACTAACGTTCGTCCGGTTTGCTATTGAGCTCCTGCCTGGATACATACCGCGAAAACAGCACGCCTGACATAAAATAAATATGGTCTAATGGGGAAATTTCTCGTGGAGAGGGAACAGATGCGATATCCGGTTGATGTATACACAGGCAAGATTCAGGCTTATCCCGAAGGCAAACCCAGCGCAATTGCCAAAATCCAGGTTGATGGTGAGTTGATGCTGACGGAGCTGGGGCTGGAAGGTGACGAGCAGGCGGAGAAAATGGTTCACGGCGGGCCAGACAGAGCGCTGTGTCATTATCCTCGTGAGCACTATCTCTACTGGGCGCGGGAATTTCCGGAACAGGCGGAGTTGTTTGTTGCGCCTGCGTTTGGTGAAAATCTCTCAACCGACGGTCTGACGGAAAGTAATGTTTATATGGGCGATATTTTCCGCTGGGGAGAGGCATTAATTCAGGTCAGCCAGCCGCGCTCGCCTTGCTATAAACTCAATTACCATTTTGATATCAGCGACATAGCGCAGTTGATGCAAAACACGGGTAAAGTGGGGTGGTTGTATAGCGTAATTGCACCAGGGTTGGTATCTGCTGATGCGCCACTGGAGTTGGTTTCCCGTGTCAGTGATGTGACCGTGCAGGAGGCTGCCGCCATCGCATGGCATATGCCGTTTGATGACGATCAGTATCACCGTTTACTCTCCGCCGCCGGGTTATCGAAAAGCTGGACGCGGACGATGCAAAAGCGCCGACTGAGCGGCAAGATCGAAGATTTTTCCCGCCGGTTGTGGGGAAAATAACCCCCGGAGTGTAGGCCTGATAAGACGCTATCGGCGTCGCATCAGGCATCCTGCTCAAATGCCGGATGCGGCGTAAACGCCTTATCCTGCCTACAATGCGGAGTTTAACTCCGCTTATACAGCGGCAACCAAATCACCAGCCGTAAACCGCCCAGCGGGCTGTCTTCCGCCTTCACCCAACCACGGTGCTGCTGAATGGCGGTTTCAACAATCGCCAGCCCCAAACCTGTACCGCCAGATTCACGATCGCGCGCTTCATCGGTACGATAGAACGGGCGGAAAATCTGTTCGCGATCTTCCGGGCTAACGCCAGGACCATCGTCATCCACCGTAATGGTGATACCGTCTTTATCTACCGCGAAGCCTACTTCAATCTTCGTATGGGAATAACGCAGGGCATTACGAACAATGTTTTCCAGCGCACTTTCCAGGGCGTTCGGGTTGCCGTACAGCGGCCACGGCCCAGGCGGGAAGTTAACTGTCAACGACTTGCCCATTTGCTCGGCTTCGAACGCCGCGTTATCCAGCACTTCACTCCACAACTGATTGGCTTTGATGGTCTCGCTAACCAGCGCGTTTTTCTGCTGATTACGTGACATCACCAACAGGTCGTTAATCATGCTGTCCAGACGTTGCGCTTCGGTTTCAATACGCTCCAGTTCCTTGCTTTCACCGCTACGACGGCGCAGTAACGCCGTACCCAGTTGTAGACGCGTCAGCGGGGTGCGCAGCTCGTGAGAGATATCAGAAAGCAGACGCTGCTGAGAGGTCATCATGCGCTCCAGCGCGGTGACCATCTGGTTAAAACTGGCACCAGCGGCAAGGAATTCCTGTGGCCCCGCTTCCAGTTCCGGGTGCTGGCGTAAGTTTCCCTGGGCAACTTCATCGGCAGCGTTTTTCAGCTTACGCGCCGGTTTTGCCAGACTCCAGGCCAACCACAACAGCAGCGGCGTACTGACCAACATGGTGACAATCAGCAGTAATAGCGGGCGGTCAAACAGTAAGTTAATGAAATCGGATTGAGAACTGCTGGCCGGACGAATCAGATAAAGTTGGTAATTATCTTCGCCATCACGCACGGAGAACGGACCGACCAGTTCCACGCGGCCATACTTTTTCTTCTGCGGATGATCGGCGTTATCGGCCTGACCAATAAAGTTACGAATGATCTGCATTTCGCTGCGTTCAGCGCCGATCACGCGGCCTTCGGTGGTCACCAATAACAAACGCTGTCCTGGCGGTGCCCACTTATCAATCGCCCGGAACAGACGCCGCCACCACATTAAATCATTGGGCGGATCGTTCGCCAGCTCCGCTTCGACATGCTGCTCAATCATCAGACCCTGACGCTGTTCGCTATCCAGAAGCTCGGTCATCTGGCGTGAATCGAGCTTGGGTAACATCAAAACCAACATCAACACCAGCGCCAGCGTCAGCCAGAAGATGGCGAAGATGCGCGCGGTTAAGCTGCCTATCATGAAGCAGAAACCATCAGATAGCCGCGACCACGCAAGGTTTTAAACCACGGGTGACCATCTTTACGATCCGGCAGTTTACGACGCAGGTTGGAAATGTGCATATCAATAGCGCGGTCGAAAGGCGTCAGGCGTTTGCCCAGCACTTCCTGGCTTAAATGCTCACGGGAAACCACCTGACCCAGATGCTGTGCCAGCAAATAGAGCAGGGTAAACTCAGTGCCGGTTAACTCCAGCGTTTGCCCGTCGAAGCTGGCTTCCTGACGGCCTGGATTCAGCACTAAGGCATCAACTTCCAGTGTCGGTGAACCGTTGTCGTTGTTTTGCTGTTGCTCGCTCCAGTGCGAACGGCGCAGGATCGCGCGAATACGTGCCACCAGCTCACGATCATTAAACGGTTTCGGGAGATAGTCATCTGCGCCCAGCTCAAGGCCGAGAACGCGATCAAGTTCACTGCCGCGCGCCGTCAACATAATGACAGGCGTCTGGTGTGTCTGGCGAAGTGCTTTTAATGTGTCGATACCATTTTTCTTCGGCATCATTACATCAAGCAAAAGTAAATCAATGCTGTCGTCCAGAAGATCAAGCGCCTGTTCCCCATCGTGGGCAACAATCACGTTGAAGCCTTCCATCTCGAGCAGCTCCTTTAATAGGGAAGTCAGCTCTCGGTCATCATCAACTAACAGGATTTTATTCATTGTTTAAATACCTCCGAGGCAGAAATTACGTCATCAGACGTCGCTAATCCATGACTTTACGTTGTTTTACACCCCCTGACGCATGTTTGCAGCCTGAATCGTAAACTCTCTATCGTTGAATCGCGACAGAAAGATTTTGGGAGCAAATGATGCGCATAGTTACCGCTGCCGTCATGGCCTCAACGCTGGCAGTCAGTTCATTAAGCCACGCTGCTGAAGTCGGTTCAGGCGATAACTGGCATCCGGGTGAAGAACTTACGCAGCGCAGTACGCAGAGCCATATGTTCGACGGCATAAGTTTAACCGAACATCAGCGTCAGCAGATGCGAGATCTTATGCAACAGGCCCGGCACGAACAGCCTCCTGTTAATGTTAGCGAACTGGAGACAATGCATCGCCTTGTCACCGCAGAAAATTTTGATGAAAACGCTGTGCGCGCACAGGCAGAAAAAATGGCGAATGAGCAAATTGCTCGTCAGGTTGAGATGGCAAAAGTCCGCAACCAAATGTATCGCCTGTTAACGCCGGAGCAGCAAGCGGTTTTAAACGAGAAACATCAACAACGAATGGAGCAGTTGCGCGACGTGACGCAATGGCAAAAAAGTTCATCGTTGAAGCTATTGAGTAGTAGCAACTCACGTTCCCAGTAGTAAACCCTGTTTTCCTTGCCATAGACACCATCCCTGTCTTCCCCCACATGATGTGGGGGTTTTTTTTATCAATTACTTACATGCAATCAAAAGTAAAAACAGGTACTTATCGAAAGCTGTAAGGGTTTGGAGCGGTTTCAAAATTTCTTGAGTGTGGACACTATGTGGACACTCAGAGGGGGAAATTTATAACGTCACTCCGCCTTTTAGTGGATTCAGAGCGACGGCATTTTGCAGATAGTCAGGCGCAAGGTGCGCATAGGCCATCGTCTGCTGAATGCTCGCATGTCCCAGAATCTGTTGCAGTGCGATTATATTGCCCCCATTCATCATGAAATGGCTTGCGAATGTATGCCGCAGGATGTGGGTTGCCTGATTGGGTGGTATATCAGGTTTCACTCTGCGTAAAATCCCGCAAAATTTCTCATAATCAACTTTGAATAATTTGGCGCTGGCCTCCTCTTTAACTTTTTTCTCCAGTTCCTCAGAAATCGGCACGGTTCGCTTTTTACCGTTTTTGGTTTTCAGGAAGGTAACCCTGCAATTTGTAATCTGTGCTGGTTTTAGCGTGGCAACTTCCGTCCATCTTCCTCCGGTGCTCAGACATAAAAGCGCGACAAGTAAGTCATCACCAGCCAAAACATTTAACAGTTTTTCGATTTCTGCTTTTTCCAGGAACGTCATTTCAGGGTTGGCCTCCGCCAGTGGCGGCAGTCCGTGAATTGGGTGTTGCCCGGAAAATTCATCCAATTGAATTAATTTTGTGAACATGCCGGATAATCGGTACATGTCACGGTTTATCGTTGCGGCACTGATACCATCACGTAGTCGCATGGAACGATAATCCATCAAAGCCCTTTTGCTCATCCTGCTCACTGGTATATCACCTATGCCGCTGATGGTTTTGAGTAGATGATTAAACTCTTTTGTTCCATGCTCGTGGTTTTGCCCGTGATATTTCCACCAGATGTCCAGCAACTCACTCAAAGTCCGGCGGTCTGCTCGCTGGCCTCCCCATTCTTTCTGACTGGCATTGGCGATTGTGTATCGCTCAAATGCTAGTGCTTCAGCTTTTCTTTCGAATTTCCTGCGGATGCGTTTTCCGTCGCGACCGCGAGGTCTAATGTCCACTTCATAGCGACCATCATCGAGCTTCTTAATTGCCATAAGAAAGCCCTCCGGCGCTGTATTCACCATCTTGGTAGCAAATGGTGAAAATGTAATCTTTATATAGAGTTAGCCAATCCTTTTCGCGGAGTGGTTGGACTCTGTTGACTCTGGCCCAATGTGCGCGAGAGCCGGTGCGATTTGTCCTGCGTCCGGCGCGGTTTTATCTGTCATAAGCCATAGAGCATATTTTTGGAATGTGGGATGCATAGTGATTTTTAGCAAAGCTGTGCCACCGGGTTCAAAGTTTCCTCCTTCATATTTTTTAAGTGTGCTTAGCGGTAACTCTATGATTTCACAGAATTTTGATTGGCTTAGCCCTTCAGCCTCACGCAAGGCCTTAATCTTTTCGCTTAATTTCATTTGACATGGTGCCTATATAGGGACTAAATTCCCTCAAAACTGGAACCTATATAGGTTCCATTGATTTGAGAATAAACCAGCATCTAAACGGTTTTGAGTGGTTTAGAAAGGGCTGGATCCTATGAGGGTACCATATATGGACGCTGAAAATTATGTGATTCAGTATCCGCTTGATGCGGTTCATGTGGATAAATTTGCTGATTTATTAGGGAAGCCAAAGACAGCCGTCAGTGAAATGGTGAAGGCAAATAAATTACCAATTATTGAATTGCGTGATCCTTGCAAACCGAAGGCTCGTGCCGGTGAAAAATGGGTTTTCATTCCTGAGTTTAATCGCGCTGTACGTGAGGCGTTTTATAACCGACCGGTTGAACAGCGTGATGCATGGCTTTTGTGGATGGGGTTGTGATTATGAATGAGCCGCGTTGTATTGCTCAGTTATTGCGTAACGAAAGCCCCAGGGCGATTGACTTCACCATCACCCACGGTAAGGGGCGTAAGGGAATCATTATCCGCACCAAAAAACAGAGTCCGTTAAAAAAGGCTCTGACCTTTCTGAAAAGCCGGAGGGTATGGAAATGACAGTGATGACGCTCAATCTCGTTGAAAAACAGCCAGCAGCTATGCGCCGGATAATTGGCAAGCATCTTGCCGTCCCTCGCTGGCTGGATACATGTGATTATTATAATCAGATGATGGAGCGCGAACGGCTAACGGTTTGCTTTCATGCACAGTTAAAACAGCGTCACGCAACGATGCGTTTTGAAGAAATGAACGACGTCGAACGTGAACGACTCGTTTGTGCAATTGATGAATTGCGTGGCGCATTCTCAAAACGCCGTCAGGTCGGCGCAAGTGAGTATGCATATATTAGTTTTTTAACAGTCAGTCAGCGTCGTACTTTATTTATGCATGCGGGATTGACAGAAAAAGAATTCAATCAGCCGTACTGGCGAATTAATGAAGAATCATGTTACTGGCGTGATGCTTTATTCCGTGCATTACGTGAATTATTCAGTCTGTTTGAGTATGCACCGACAATTCTGACGTCGGTAAAACCAGAGCAATATCTGCATTAAATAATTAACCAGAGTTTTTAACGCACTTAATCGTGCGGGGCTTCTTTTTGCCTGGAGAAAGTCATGCATACAGTTTCTGAAAATCAGTGCGGTAAATACGCATTACTGCTGCAACAGGCCAGAACCGAAGCACAGGCCGACGCTGCGACGCGCTTTTCTTCTCATCTTGACGCCATGATTCGCCACATCACAAAGGCGGAGTTATCCCGCGTGGAGATAGTTGAGCTGCTCAGTCAGGAGTCGGAAAAATTTCACAATATCGGATTGTCTCGCGGGGAGGTGCTTTGATGTCCTGTTCTCGTTCGGTTGTATTACTGAATAACGCCTTAAAAATCGCCGTTATGAAAAATGGTGATTTGTCTCTTATTCAACTTGGTATTGATAAAGAGAAGCGCGAAATAACTGAATCTGTTATCGCGATTTATCAGAGTGAATTAAACCTCCTGTCTGATGTGGTCAATTTACTTGTTAAACGCGCTGTATTCCACAAGCAAATTTCCTCAGTGGATGAACTGACAAAATTAACGACAGAACTCGCCAGTTATTGCGCTGATGAATTTAAGAAGCTGAACGACAAAAGGAGCTGGTAATGCCGGACAACGTGGATTTTATTCAGGAACAACAGGCTGAATTACTGGAGCGCCAGATTAACGCGGCAAGGGTAAAACATTGCGGTGTTTCTGCGCTGGTTTGCGAAGAGTGTGACGCGCCAATACCTGCTGCCCGTCGTGCGGCTTATCCGTCAGCCACGCGTTGTGTTTCCTGTCAGTCAGTCTTTGAAGCAAAAAACAAACATTACCGGAGAACGGCATGAGTATTCGTATTGAAATTGGCGAACGTTATGTCGTTACCAGTGACAGCTTTCAGTTTATTCTCCACGAGAAAAAGAGAGCGGAAAGCGGTAAAAACGCCGGTCAGGAATGGCTGGCGGTGGTTGGTTATTACCCGAAATTAGGCCAGCTCGTTTCCGGCCTGATGCATCACGATATTCTGACCGGAAGCGCAAAATCTTTTGCTGATTTAAACGCGCAGGTTGAGCAACTCAGCAAGCGTTGTTCAGAGGCTTTTGGCTCATATGGCCGTTAAAGCCTCCGGGCGTTTTGTCCCTCCGTCAGCATTTACCGCAGGCACCGGTAAGGCGTTTACCGGTGCTTATGCATGGAACGCGCCACGCGAGGCTGTCGGGCGCGAAAGACCTCTTACACGTGACGAGATGCGTCAGGTGCAAGGTGTTTTATCCACGATTAACCGCCTGCCTTACTTTTTGCGCTCGCTGTTTACTTCACGCTATGACTACATCCGGCGCAATAAAAGCCCGGTGCACGGGTTTTATTTCCTCACATCTACTTTTCAGCGTCGTTTATGGCCGCGCATTGAGCGTGTGAATCAGCGCCATGAAATGAACACCGACGCGTCGTTGCTGTTTCTGGCAGAGCGTGACCACTATGCGCGCCTGCCGGGAATGAATGACAAGGAGCTGAAAAAGTTTGCCGCCCGTATCTCATCGCAGCTTTTCATGATGTATGAGGAACTCTGCGATGCATGGGTTGATGCGCATGGTGAAAAAGAATCGCTGTTTACGGATGAGGCGCAGGCTCACCTCTATGGTCATGTTGCTGGCGCTGCACGTGCTTTCAATATTTCCCCGCTCTACTGGAAAAAATACCGTAAAGGACAGATGACCACGAGGCAGGCATATTCTGCCATTGCCCGCCTGTTTAACGATGAGTGGTGGACTCATCAGCTTAAAGGCCAGCGTATGCGCTGGCATGAGGCGTTACTGATAGCTGTCGGGGAGGTCAATAAAGACCGTTCTCCTTATGCCAGTAAACACGCCATTCGTGATGTGCGTGCGCGCCGCCAGGCAAATCTGGAATTTCTTAAATCGTGTGACCTTGAAAACAGGGAAACCGGCGAGCGCATCGACCTTATCAGTAAGGTGATGGGCAGTATTTCTAATCCTGAAATTCGCCGGATGGAGCTGATGAACACCATTGCCGGTATTGAGCGTTACGCCGCCGCAGAGGGTGATGTGGGGATGTTTATCACGCTGACCGCGCCGTCAAAGTATCACCCGACACGTCAGGTCGGAAAAGGCGAAAGTAAAACCGTTCAGCTTAATCACGGCTGGAACGATGAGGCATTTAATCCAAAGGATGCGCAGCGTTATCTCTGCCGTATCTGGAGCCTGATGCGCACGGCATTCAAGGATAATGATTTACAGGTCTACGGTTTGCGAGTCGTCGAGCCACACCACGACGGAACGCCGCACTGGCATATGATGCTTTTTTGTCATCCACGCCAGCGTAACCAGATTATCGAAATCATGCGTCGCTATGCGCTCAAAGAGGATGGCGACGAAAGAGGAGCCGCGCGAAACCGTTTTCAGGCAAAACACCTTAACCGGGGCGGTGCTGCGGGATATATCGCGAAATACATTTCAAAAAACATCGACGGCTATGCACTGGATGGTCAGCTCGATAACGACACCGGCAGGCCGCTGAAAGACACTGCAGCGGCTGTTACCGCATGGGCGTCAACGTGGCGCATTCCGCAATTTAAAACGGTTGGCCTGCCGACAATGGGGGCTTACCGTGAACTACGCAAATTGCCTCGCGGCGTCAGCATTGCTGATGAGTTTGACGAGCGCGTCGAGGCTGCACGCGCCGCCGCAGACAGTGGTGATTTTGCGCTGTATATCAGCGCGCAGGGCGGGGCAAATGTCCCGCGCGATTGTCAGACTGTCAGGGTCGCCCGTAGTCTGTCGGATGACGTTAACGAGTACGAGGAAGAAGTCGAGAGAGTGGTCGGCATTTACGCGCCGCATCTCGGCGCGCGTCATATTCATATCACCAGAACGACGGACTGGCGCATTGTGCCGAAAGTTCCGGTCGTTGAGCCTTTGACTTTAAAAAGCGGCATCGCCGCGCCTCGGAGTCCTGTCAATAATTGTGGAAAGCTCACCGGCAGTGATACTTCGTTACCGGCTCCCACACCTTATGAACATGCCGCAGCCGTGCTTAATCTGGTTGATGACGGTGTTATCGAATGGAATGAGCCAGAGGTCGTGAGGGCGCTCAGAGGTGCATTAAAACACGAACTGAGAACACCAAATCGTCAGCAGAGAAACGGAAGCCCGTTAAAACCACATGAAATAGCGCCATCGACCAGACTGACCCGGTCGGAACGAACGCAAATTACCCGTATCCGCGTTGACCTTGCTCAGAACGGTATCAGGCCGCAGCGATGGGAGCTTGAGGCGCTGGCGCGTGGCGCGACCGTAAATTATGACGGGAAAAAATTCACGTATCCGGTCGCTGATGAGTGGCCGGGATTCTCAACAGTAATGGAGTGGACATAATGGCAAAAATTCACGAGGTAAAGCTGCACGCAAAATATTTCGACCTTGTGCTGGAAGGAAAGAAACGTGCAGAGTTCCGGAAAAATGACCGTAATTATGAGCGCGGGGACACGTTGATTTTGTATGAATGGGTGCAGGGTGTGTATACGGGGCGAAATGTTGAAGCCCGGATAACAGATGTTACTGACCTGTCAGACTGGCTGGAAGATTATGTCTTGCTAAGTATTGAGCTGCTTAATACAGGCGCATATGAGATTGTGAACTGGAAAGAACTTAGTGAGCGTGGCCTGGTATTCAGAATTAATCATGAAATTATGCATCAGCTCGGCCTTGCTGTTATGTATGAACCAGAGACGGGGATGTCTGGCGGGGCAATGGTTGCCACGGATGGAGCATGGAACTATTCAGATGAACAGATGGAGCGTGCACAGCAAAACGGGTGGCTTGGATAATGCACAGAATACCAAGCGAGATACTGCACCATAAAACTAAAAATATCAAGCTGATGGCTATTGTTCAGCGTTTACAGCGGATTATGGTCAACGAAAATCTGACGCCCGATGAGCTGGTCGGGTGTGCCGAAATAGTCCGGGATAATTACGGGCGGTTTAACCATATCGGTCAGTCCAGAGTTGCGCCACCACAACGCAGACGATAGAGAACGCCGCCAGTCGTGAAACTTGTTTTCAGGGCTGGCGGGGTTGAATAACGAGTGTCGCGAGGCGTTAGTTTGAGCTTACAATTAAACCTATTGAAAATTAATGAGAAGTCAATTTTATCTTTTTCTCGTTAAAGATGGCCACAACTACTAAAACGTGAGAATATCAAGACTTGGCAAAATCTAGCTTTTCCCAACGGGGTGTTTCGCTATAATACGCGGTCGGTTTTTAGGAGGGGTCAATGCCAACTGTAGTTTCACTTTTTTCTGGATGTGGTGGTTCTGATGCGGGAGTTTTGAACGCAGGTTTCAATGTGCTTATGGCAAATGATATTTTGCCTTACGCAAGGGACGTTTACTTAGAAAACCATCCTGAAACTGACTACATTTTGGGCGATATCTCAGGGCTCCAGTCGTTCCCTTCTGCTGAGTTGCTCATCGGATGCTATCCTTGCCAAGGATTTAGTCAAGGTGGGGCAAGGAAGGCAGATAGAAAGATTAATACACTATATTTAGAGTTTGCCCGTGCTTTGAGTAAAATTAAGCCAAAAGCATTCATTGTAGAGAATGTCTCTGGTATGGTAAGGCGTAACTTTGAGCATTTATTAAAGGATCAATTCAAAGTTTTCGAAGAAGCAGGTTATACAGTAAGCTCGCAAATTCTGAATGCGTCCCATTATGGGGTATCCCAAGATAGGAAGCGAATCTTTATCGTAGGAATACGAAAGGACTACGGTATTACATACAAATTTCCAAAACCAACACATGGTGATGGTTTGACACCATATTCCACAATTCGTGATGCTATTGGGCATATGCCTGTTTGGCCTGTTGGCGAGTTTTATGACGCCGATTTTCATTGGTATTATCTATCGCGAAACCGTAGGCAAGATTGGGATCAGATATCTAAAACAATTGTTGCAAATCCTAGACATATGCCTCTACATCCAATAAGTCCAACATTAGAAAAATTGGGACCTGATAAGTGGCAATTTACTTCGGATGCACCAGCTCGTAGGTTTAGCTATCGAGAGGCTGCTATTTTACAAGGTTTTGGGGATTTAATTTTCCCAGAAACTGAACGGGCTTCTATTAATATGAAATATACTGTGGTAGGTAATGCAGTACCGCCTCCATTGTTTGAGGCGGTTGCTAGAAACCTTCCAGATTTATGGGATTAAGCAGCGATCGCGCTGGAAGGATCAAGGATGATATCTAGATAGCTAATATTTTGACTGTGATCAATATTATCAGATGCTCTGGTTAAATTGATTAATCTTAGGCGATCAACAAAAATAGCATCGCCTAACTTATTTTTATGCGCCCACTCACCATCTATCCATCGTAGATCTTGAGGTAAGAAATAATAAGTTGCCCATCGGTGAGCTACGGGGAATTTACTGTAGAGCATCGCAGGTGAGGCCTCAAGCTGCTTCGCTTCCCACTCTTCTTGAGAACAGCCACACTGAACAAAAGAAATAGGGATGGCATCTCGTTGATCTCCCATTGGATGCCAGGCAATTATGTCAAGGCCTCCGTCACCACTATTTCCTCGACTGAAATCTCGTTCTTTGAAGTTCGCTGTGCAACGGATATCGGAAGCAATACTCTTAAATTTATTATATAGAGTTCCAGTGTAAGGGGCCGCTTGACCACCAGAAGCCCAGCATGCTTTTATTATGCTACCGCTAGGCATTAGGCTTTCAAAAATAGGTAAACTAATTAGTTCAAAACTGCGCGTTATCTCTCTTCTGCTCATTATGTTGACATATTTTATGTTAGCACAGATTAGTAAAGCTAAATATAGCCTTTCTAAATGTTCCAGTGGCTTTTCTGATATATCACGTAACTCTACAGTATCGTTGTCTTCTGATAAAGTAAAAGGGTAACTATCCCCAAATAAATCAATGCGTTGTCGTATGAAGCCTATCGCATAGCTCCACTTTCTGTCAGTATATGCTCGACTAACACTTCGTTTTGTTCTCTTGCGTACAGGCGTATCATTTTCATCATCAACATCATAAACGCCCTCTTCTTCTGCTTCATCTGTTTCAGCTAGTACTGCTTCGGGTTGAGCTTGCAGTGTGCTATATAGGTCTCCTCGACTGAATGACCTGTCGATATTAGTTAAGGCCAATATCTCAATATAATCAGCCCATAAATAAGGCTCATTAGAAGGCATTGAATCAAGATTTGTAATCATAATCTCAATCATCCTCCCTTTTGCTTCTGATCTGATTTCTAATATTTTTTGACATCTCAAAAATTTCAGATGCAGCCTCTTCATGCTCTAATGTTAATTCTTTAGCTTTAAGTAGCATATCCCAAACCACTCTTAATTTAACACTAGCTGCGTTTAGTGCTTTATCTAATGCTTCTCTTTCTCCGCTGGTATATAGATATGCTTCATCCAAGTTTGAACTTTTCATGAGAATTTCAATTGCTTCGGGTTTCTCAACCACTGCTGCAATATCTTTTATTCTTCGAGACTCACCGATGATGGTTCTACCTTGTTGGTCAGGCACAAAAAACCAAGAGAATAAACGCTTAAGGTTTTCTTCATTTAAATTTGGGTCTAAAAAATCCTTTTTATCCTGTAGACCTAACCAGTTTGTGATTTTTGAATATCCCAAAGCTGTGGTTATATATGAAAATTCCACGTCAGAAGCCTTCATGGGTAAATTAAAAAACTCATGGTCATGCGCGACTTCATATAAGTTCAGTGCAGTGAGAAGTGTTGCAACATAATGTGGTTTACTCCCAATCTCACGAGCCAGATTTTTTAATACTATCTCTTTAGGCTCATGTGAATAAAAAGTATCACATAACTCTTTAAGGTATTTGGCTTTAGATAATGAGTCCCATTCTTTGACCCCAGTTATATGACGATAACCGATATATCTCAGTACATCCTCTCGGTTTTCATAAATGATGCAGGGAAGCTTCTTAGGTTTATTGGTAGTATCATCAATGATTTCTTGCACACCTTTAAGTTTTCTTTTTGGAGGAAGCAGATCTCCATTGAGCAACTTTACAGCAGCTAAGCGTCTGTTTCCCTCAACCACGATGTAGTTTCCATTGCTTTTTACTGCCAATAAAGGTTCTCCAGGAAAGTAACCTTGCTGACCGATTGATAGCATTAGATCGTGGACACTTTCGTCATCTAACATTTCCTCAATGACTGTTGCAGCGTTACTGGCATCATTGAGACGAAAGAAACGTGGGTTTTTAGGGTCAAAATCAAGCTTATTTGTCTCAATTTCTACGATTTTGTTATCCATCTTAACCTCATGGGATGATGTAAATATCTTTTGGGGGATGCTTGATAAAACATCCATATTTGATCGTTTGCAGCGCATTTGATACATCGAAGTGTACAAAAATGCTGGGCATAACTCTGCATTAAAATGCATTCACATTCAAAGAACTATTTTCTCGTTGGACATTTAGCCTAAGAGAGTTTGGACGGCTTTTGGAATTGCATCAAAACCGACCCATGAAGCGGGCGGGCGAGGCGGGGAAAGCACTGCGCGCTGGCGGTGGTGCTGATTTTATTTTTTCAGCGTCTGAGCGCGTCGTGATGGCGTTTAGTCGGCCTGCCGGGGCGTTGGTGTGTCTGCGGGGTGTTTTGTACAGTGGCGAACGTGTGAGGGTGTGATGACGGGGTGTAAAAAAGCCGCCCGCAGGCGGCGATGTTCAGCCGTTGTCAGTGTCCAGTGAGTAGTTTTTAAATCGGATGACCTCCTGACCGAGCCAGCCGTTTATCTCGCGGATCCTGTCCTGTAACGGGATAAGCTCATTGCGGACAAAGACCTTTGCTACTTTCTCAATATCGCCCAGCGACCCGACGTTCTCCGGTTTGCCGCCCATCAACTGAAAGGGGATGCGGTGCGCGTCCAGCAGGTCTGCGGCACTGGCTTTTTTGATATTAAAAAAATCGTCCTTCGTCGCCACTTCACTGAGCGGGATAATTTTAATGCCGTCGGCTTTTCCCTGCGGGGCATAGAGAAACAGGTTTTTAAAGTTGTTGCGGCCTTTCGATTTCACCATGTTTTCGCGAAGCATTTCGATATCGTTGCGATCCTGCACGGCATCGGTGACGTACATGATGTATCCGGCATGTGCGCCGTTTTCGTAATACTTGCGGCGGAACAGCGTGGCCGACTCATTCAGCCAGGCAGAGTTAAGGGCGCTGAGATATTCCGGCAGGCCGTACAGCTCCTGATTGATATCCGGCTCCAGCAGGTGAAACACGGAGCCGGGCGCGAAGGCTGTCGGCTCGTTGAAGGACGGCACCCACCAGTAAATATCTTCTTCCACGCCACGGCGGGTATATTTTGCCGGTGAGGTTTCCAGTCTGATGACCTTACCGGTGGTGCTGTAACGCTTTTCCAGAAACGCATTACCGAACACCAGAAAATCCAGCACAAAGCGGCTGAAATCCTGCTGGGACAGCCACGGGTGCGGGATAAACGTTGAAGCCAGAATATTGCGTTTAACGTAAATCGGTGAGCTGTGATGCACGGCAGCACGCAGGCTTTTTGCCAGACCGGTAAAGCTGACCGGTGGCTCATACCATCTGCCGTTACTGATGCACTCGACGTAATCCAGAATATCACGGCGGTCGAGTACCGGCACCGGCTCACCAAAGGTGAATGCCTCCATTTTCGGGGCGCTGGCAGTCATTGTTTTCACCGCTGGCTGCGGTGTTTTCCCTTTTTTCTTACTCATCAGTAAAACTCCAGAATGGTGGATGTCAGCGGGGTGCTGATACCGGCGGTGAGTGGCTCATTTAACAGGGCGTGCATGGTCGCCCAGGCGAGATCGGCGTGGCTGGCTTCCTCGCTGCGGCTGGCCTCATAGGTGGCGCTGCGTCCGCTGCTGGTCATGGTCTTGCGGATAGCCATAAACGAGCTGGTGATGTCGGTGGCGCTGACGTCATATTCCAGACAGCCACGGCGGATAACGTCTTTTGCCTTGAGCACCATTGCGGTTTTCATTTCCGGCGTGTAGCGGATATCGCGCGCGGCGGGATAGAACGAGCGCACGAGCTGGAACACGCCGACACCGAGGCCGGTGGCATCAATCCCGATGTATTCAACGTTATATTTTTCGGTGAGTTTGCGGATGGATTCCGCCTGGGTGGCAAAGTCCATGCCTTTCCACTGGTGACGCTCAAGTATTCTGAATTTGCCACCGGCCACCACCGGCGGTGCCAGTACCACGCATCCGGCGCTGTCGCCACGGTGTGACGGGTCGTAACCAATCCATACCGGGCGGGAGCCGAACGGATTTGCGGCAAACGGCGCATAGTCTTCCCATTCTTCCAGCGTGTCGACCATGCAACGTTGCAGCTCCTCGAACGGGAACACCGACGCCTTGTCGTCAACAAATTCACACATGAACAGGTTTTTAAAATCGTCGGCGCTGTTTTCACGTTTGAGCTGCTCAATGTCGAACAGTGTGCAGCCACCTTTCAGGGCGTCCTCAATGGTGACAATCTGCCGCCACTGGCCGTCCGCACAGAGAAGCCCACCGGCAAGGGCGTTATGACTGACGTCGATTTCCACGCGTTCGGCGGCGCTGGCGCGTCCCCGGTTAAACAGTTCACCCGACCAGAACGGGTAGGCGTCGTGCGCCAGCGTGGACGGGGTGGAGAAATAGGTCGAGCGCAGGTGACTCTGTGAGGCCATACCTGATGCCACCTTACGCAGTACCTGAAAATTCGGGATCCAGAAAATCTCGTCGACGTACAGGTCGCCGTTATGGCTCTGCGCGGTGTTGGAGTTGGTGCCGAGAAAAATCAGTTTTGCGCCGTTATTGCCCAGGACAATCGGGTCACCGGTCAGGTCAACGTCAACCAGCCGGGCAAAGGCGATGATGTATTCGCGGAACACATACGCCTGCGTTTTACTGGCCGACAGAAAAATCTGGTTATGACCGGTTTTCAGGGCGCGCAGCAGCGCCTCGCGGGAAAAATAAAACGTTGCGCCAATCTGGCGGGATTTCAGGATATCGCGGATGCGGTGCTCAAGCCCGGCGCGATACCAGTGCAACTGATAGTCGAAAGACTGCTCAAAGAAAATCTGCTCCAGCTTTTCGATGGCCTCGTCACTGAAAAAATTCTTTTTCGGTTTGCGCCGCCCGCCTTTGTTGCGGTTAGCGACGTTCGGATTAAGGTCTGCCTCGTTGCCGGTCTGGCTGTAGCGGTTTACCCGTGCCAGTCGTTCAATCTGGCGTCCGAGCAGGTCAATTTCCTTGAAGTCACCGCCGGTTTTCTGCGGTTTGATGATGAGCTGGGTCAGCCGCGCTTCCAGACTCATTTCGACACGGCTGATGGGGGCAACGCTGTCCCAGCCGTCGCGCTGTTTCCAGCTCTGCACTGTCGGGCGTTTCATCTGCAACATGGCGGCAATCTGCGGCACGGAAAACCCCTGCCAGTACAGCAGCGCCGCCTGACGACGCGGGTCGTGTAAAAGAGTGGTGTCTGTGGTGATGGTCATGAATACCTCGCCGTGATGAATACACGGCAAGGCTACTGAGTCGCGCCCCGCGATTCGCTAAGGTGCTGTTGTGTCAGTGATAAGCCATCCGGGACTGATGGCGGAGGATGCGCATCGTCGGGAAACTGATGCCGACATGTGACTCCTCTAATCACTATTCAGGACTCCTGACAATGGCAAAAAAAGTCTCAAAATTCTTTCGTATCGGCGTTGAGGGTGACACCTGTGACGGGCGTGTCATCAGTGCGCAGGATATTCAGGAAATGGCCGAAACCTTTGACCCGCGAGTCTATGGTTGCCGCATTAACCTGGAACATCTGCGCGGCATCCTGCCTGACGGTATTTTTAAGCGTTATGGCGATGTGGTCGAACTGAAGGCCGAAAAGATTGACGATGATTCGGCGCTGAAAGGCAAATGGGCGCTGTTTGCGAAAATCACCCCGACCGATGACCTTATCGCGATGAACAAGGCCGCGCAGAAGGTCTACACCTCAATGGAAATTCAGCCGAACTTTGCCAATACCGGCAAATGTTATCTGGTGGGTCTGGCCGTCACCGATGACCCGGCAAGCCTCGGCACGGAATACCTGGAATTCTGCCGCACGGCAAAACACAACCCTCTGAACCGCTTCAAATTAAGCCCTGAAAACCTGATTTCAGTGGCAACGCCTGTTGAGCTGGAATTTGAAGACCTGCCTGAAACCGTGTTCACCGCCCTGACCGAAAAGGTGAAATCCATTTTTGGCCGCAAACAGGCCAGCGATGACGCCCGTCTGAATGACGTGCATGAAGCGGTGACCGCTGTCGCTGAGCATGTGCAGGAAAAACTGAGCGCCACTGAGCAGCGCCTTGCTGAGATGGAAACCGCCTTTTCCGCACTTAAGCAGGATGTGACTGACAGGGCGGATGAAACCAGTCAGGCATTCACCCGCCTGAAAAACAGTCTCGACCACACCGAAAGTCTGACCCAGCAGCGCCGCAGTAAAGCCACCGGCGGTGGCGGTGACGCCCTGATGACGAACTGCTGACCGGCGTCAGTCAGTCCGGGAAAACCTTCACGATTAACCCTTAATTTCAGGAAAAACTATGCGCCAGGAAACCCGCTTTAAATTTAATGCCTACCTGTCCCGTGTTGCCGAACTGAACGGCATCGACGCCGGTGATGTGTCGAAAAAATTCACCGTTGAACCGTCGGTCACCCAGACCCTGATGAACACCATGCAGGAGTCCTCTGACTTTCTGACCCGCATCAACATTGTGCCGGTCAGCGAAATGAAAGGGGAAAAAATTGGTATCGGTGTCACCGGCTCCATCGCCAGCACCACCGACACCGCCGGTGGCACCGAGCGTCAGCCGAAGGACTTCTCGAAGCTGGCGTCCAACAAGTACGAATGCGACCAGGTTAACTTCGATTTTTATATCCGCTACAAAACGCTGGACCTGTGGGCGCGTTATCAGGATTTCCAGCTCCGTATCCGTAACGCCATTATCAAACGCCAGTCCCTTGATTTCATCATGGCCGGTTTTAACGGCGTGAAGCGTGCCGAAACCTCTGACCGCAACAGTAATCCGATGCTGCAGGATGTGGCGGTCGGCTGGCTGCAGAAATACCGCAATGAAGCCCCGGCGCGCGTGATGAGCAAGGTCACTGACGAGGAAGGGCACACCACCTCTGAGGTTATCCGCGTGGGTAAGGGCGGTGATTATGCCAGCCTTGACGCACTGGTGATGGATGCGACCAACAACCTGATTGAGCCGTGGTATCAGGAAGACCCTGACCTTGTGGTGATTGTGGGACGTCAGCTACTGGCGGACAAGTATTTTCCCATCGTCAACAAGGAGCAGGACAACAGCGAAATGCTGGCCGCTGACGTCATCATCAGCCAGAAACGCATCGGTAACCTGCCGGCGGTACGCGTCCCGTACTTCCCGGCGGATGCGATGCTCATCACAAAGCTGGAAAACCTGTCCATCTACTACATGGATGACAGCCATCGCCGCGTGATTGAGGAAAACCCGAAACTCGACCGCGTGGAGAACTACGAGTCAATGAACATTGATTACGTGGTGGAAGACTACGCCGCCGGTTGTCTGGTGGAAAAAATTAAGGTCGGTGATTTCTCCACACTGGCTAAAGCGACCGCAGAGCCGGGAGCGTAACCGATGACGAGTCCCGCACAGCGCCACATGATGCGGGTCTCGGCAGCGATGACCGCGCAGCGGGAAGCCGCCCCGCTGCGACATGCAACTGTCTATGAGCAGATGCTGGTTAAGCTCGCCGCAGACCAGCGCACACTGAAAGCGATTTATTCAAAAGAGCTGAAGGCCGCGAAAAAACGCGAACTGCTGCCGTTCTGGTTGCCGTGGGTGAATGGCGTGCTGGAGCAGGGCAAAGGTGCACAGGATGACATTCTGATGACGGTCATGCTGTGGCGTCTGGATACCGGCGATATTGCCGGTGCGCTGGAGATTGCCCGTTATGCCCTGAAATACGGTCTGACCATGCCGGGTAAACACCGCCGTACCCCGCCGTACATGTTCACCGAGGAGGTGGCACTTGCGGCCATGCGCGCTCACGCTGCCGGTGAGTCTGTGGATACCCGCCTGCTGACGGAGACCCTTGAACTGACCGCCACGGCTGACATGCCTGATGAAGTGCGCGCAAAGCTGCACAAAATCACCGGTCTGTTTCTGCGTGATGGTGGTGATGCCGCCGGTGCGCTGGCTCACCTGCAACGTGCGACACAGCTCGACTGTCAGGCAGGCGTCAAAAAAGAGATTGAACGACTGGAGCGGGAGCTGAAACCGAAGCCGGAGCCGCAGCCCAAAGCGGCCACCCGTGTCCCGCGTAAGACCCGGAGCGTGACACCGGCAAAACGTGGACGCCCGAAAAAGAAAGCCAGTTAACAACCGAATGCGCCCCGCGCCAGGGCGGCACGCCGGTCAGTGATGGTGAATTACCTGACACTGCACCGGCGTCCACCGCCCGACTTTTCAGAGGTAGTCATGATGACGCTGATTATTCCGCGAAAGGAGGCTCCCGTGTCCGGTGAGGGTACGGTGGTCATCCCGCAACCGGCAGGCGACGAGCCGGTGATTAAAAACACGTTCTTTTTTCCAGATATCGACCCGAAGCGCGTCCGGGAACGTATGCGCCTTGAGCAGACCGTCGCCCCCGCCCGTCTGCGTGAGGCCATCAAGTCAGGCATGGCTGAAACAAATGCGGAGCTGTACGAGTACCGCGAACAGAAAATTGCCGCCGGTTTTACGCGTCTGGCGGACGTTCCGGCGGACGACATCGACGGTGAAAGCATCAAAGTTTTTTACTACGAGCGCGCCGTGTGTGCGATGGCGACCGCGTCGCTTTATGAGCGTTATCGCGGCGTGGATGCCAGTGCGAAAGGCGACAAGAAGGCTGACAGCATTGACAGCACCATTGATGAACTGTGGCGGGATATGCGCTGGGCGGTGGCGCGTATCCAGGACAAGCCACGCTGCATCGTGAGTCAAATCTGATGAAGACCTTTGCGCTACAGGGCGACACGCTCGACGCCATTTGTGTCCGGTATTACGGGCGCACTGAGGGCGTGGTTGAGACCGTGCTCGCCGCAAATCCGGGACTGGCTGAACTGGGTGCGGTGCTGCCACACGGCACCGCCGTCGAACTGCCCGACGTTCAGACCGCGCCCGTGGCTGAAACTGTCAATCTGTGGGAGTAACGCATGACAGCAGAAGAAAAAAGCGTCCTGTCGCTTTTCATGATTGGGGTGCTGATTGTTGTCGGCAAGGTGCTTGCCGGTGGTGAACCCATCACCCCGCGTCTGTTTATCGGGCGCATGTTGCTCGGTGGTTTTGTCTCGATGGTTGCCGGTGTTGTTCTGGTGCAGTTTCCTGACCTGTCACTGCCTGCGGTGTGCGGCATCGGCTCCATGCTGGGTATCGCCGGTTATCAGGTGATTGAGATTGCCATTCAGCGCCGCTTTAAGGGCAGGGGGAAACCGTAATGCCGGTAATTAACACGCATCAGAATATCGCCGCCTTTCTCGACATGCTGGCCGTGTCCGAAGGGACGGCGAATCATCCGCTGACGAAAAACCGTGGCTATGACGTGATAGTCACCGGACTGGACGGGAAGCCGGAAATTTTCACCGACTACAGTGACCACCCGTTCGCGCATGGCCGACCGGCGAAGGTGTTTAACCGTCGCGGTGAAAAATCCACGGCCTCCGGTCGCTATCAGCAGCTTTACCTGTTCTGGCCGCATTACCGCAAACAGCTTGCCCTGCCGGATTTCAGTCCGTTGTCACAGGACAGACTCGCCATTCAGTTGATCCGCGAACGCGGTGCGCTGGATGACATCCGGGCGGGACGCATTGAGCGCGCCATTTCACGCTGTCGCAATATCTGGGCGTCCCTGCCGGGTGCCGGTTACGGTCAGCGTGAGCATTCACTGGAAAAACTGGTCACCGTCTGGCGTACCGCTGGCGGCGTACCGGCTTAAACGGAGTAAACACCATGAAGAAATTATCCCTTTCACTGATGCTGAACGTGTCGCTAGCGCTGATGCTGGCACTGTCCCTGATTTACCCGCAGAGCGTGGCCGTCAATTTTGTCGCCGCCTGGGCGATTCTGGCGACGGTTATCTGTGTGGTTGCCGGTGGTGTCGGCGTGTATGCCACTGAGTATGTGCTGGAACGCTACGGGCGGGAGCTGCCGCCAGAATCGCTGGCCGTGAATATTGTCGCGTCGCTGTTTTTGCAGCCGGTGCCATGGCGCAGACGGGCGGCGGCTCTGGTGGTGATGGTGGCGACGTTTATCTCGCTGGTCGCTGCCGGGTGGATTTTTACCGCGCTGATTTATCTCGTGGCGTCGGTGTTCTTCCGGCTGATACGTACGGCCTGCCGTCAGCGTTTTGAGGGGCGGGAACCATGTCAAAGCTGATGATTGTGATGGTTGTGCTGTTATCGCTGGCGGTGGCGGGGCTGTTTCTGGTGAAGCATGAAAACGCCAGCCTGCGCGCCTCGCTGGACAGGGCGAACAACGTCGCCAGCGGGCAGCAGACGACCATCACCATGCTGCAAAATCAGCTTCATGTTGCCATCACCAGGGCAGACAAAAACGAGCTGGCGCAGGTGGCACTGCGTCAGGAACTGGAGAACGCCGCGAAGCGTGAAGCACAGCGCGAGAAAACCATCACGAGGTTACTTAATGAAAACGAAGATTTTCGCCGCTGGTACGGTGCTGACCTGCCTGATGCTGTGCGCCGGTTGCACCAGCGCCCCGCCTGCACTGACGCCAGTGATTGTCCCCAACGCCTGCCCGAAAGTGAGCCTTTGCCCGATGCCGGGCAGTGACCCGGAGACGAACGGCGATTTAAGTGCCGATATCCGGCAGCTTGAGAACGCGCTGGCACGCTGTGCCAGCCAGGTAAAAATGATTAAACACTGTCAGGACGAAAACGATGCTCAAACCCGACAGCCTGCGCAGGGCGCTGACTGATGCCGTCACGGTGCTGAAAACTAACCCCGAGATGCTGCGGATATTCGTGGATAACGGGAGTATTGCCTCCACACTGGCGACGTCGCTGTCATTCGAAAAGCGTTACACGCTCAATGTGATTGTGACCGACTTTACCGGTGATTTTGACCTGCTCATTGTGCCGGTGCTGGCGTGGCTGCGGGAGAATCAGCCCGACATCATGACCACCGACGCAGGCCAGAAAAAGGGCTTCACGTTTTATGCAGACATCAACAATGACAGCAGCTTTGATATCAGCATCAGCCTGATGCTGACCGAGCGCACGCTGGTCAGTGAGGTGGACGGCGCACTGCATGTGAAGAATATCCCGGAACCCACGCCGCCGGAGCCGGTCACCCGCCCGGTGGAGCTTTATATCAATGGCGAACTGGTGAGCAAGTGGGATGAATGAGTTTAAGCGTTTTGAAGACCGGCTGACCGGACTGATTGAATCGCTGTCACCGTCAGGGCGTCGGCGACTGAGCGCCGAACTGGCGAAACGTCTGCGGCAGAGTCAGCAGCGTCGGGTGATGGCTCAGAAAGCCCCGGACGGCACACCCTACGCGCCACGCCAGCAGCAGAGCGCCAGAAAAAAGACTGGTCGTGTTAAGCGAAAAATGTTTGCGAAACTTATCACCAGTCGTTTTTTGCATATCCGCGCCAGCCCGGAACAGGCATCAATGGAGTTTTACGGCGGGAAGTCACCGAAAATCGCCAGCGTGCATCAGTTCGGTCTGTCGGAAGAAAACCGGAAAGACGGTAAGAAAATTGATTATCCGGCGCGTCCTCTGCTCGGCTTTACCGGTGAGGATGTGCAGATGATTGAAGAGATTATCCTGGCTCACCTTGAGCGTTAGTTTTATCCAGGCAGAGGCTGATGCGCAATTAAACATTGAGCGGCCATGCTGGTCGCTCAATGTTTAGAGGTTTATGAGTGATTTTTATTTGATGCTTTGTATTCTACAACCTTCTTATTGGCGTAAAGGAATTTTGTATATGACAGGAATATAACCAGACCTGAAATGAAATAGATGAGGGATATTATTAATAATGCTTTTTTTTGGCTGTTATTATCTTTAATCTCCTGACTTAACCATTCCGAGTCCTCCTCGTTTAGCTGTAAGAGCTTATTGCAGGCGATCTCAGGAAGTGTGTCTTTTATAAATACGTTTCGTAGCCTCTTGCAATCGGCAAGGCTATAAGTTTTATTGAATTCAACTGTTTTATTGTTGAAGGATAAAAGAACTTTGTCACTATAAACATAGTACATCATCTTTTTATATGGTATGCCTATGGCATCTCTTACTATAGCGGATTGTTTGTTGTGTATATAACATGCGAAGAGAATATAAATAATGCTGGACAGAATTATAATTATTGTTTTAATTATGTGTGGTGGTTTTGTTATGTCACCCCAGAAGCGAGTAAGAAAAAAATACGATGTTTTTAGTTTTCCATCAATCAGCCCCTGCTGTATCATTCTCACATCTTCGATGCCTGATACATTGATTCCGTTAATTATTTTAAATAGTTGAATGTCGCGCCATTTTTTGTCGAGCATTTTTAACTTTCTGTCTGAATACTCAAAATTGAAATAATGTGCAATAAACCTCATAAGATTACTTTTACCAAAGGTAATAAATGTTAATGCTATTAATAAAAATAGATACAAAGAGATAAACCACCACGCATTAGTCACATTATCACTGAACATTACGCTCTCCTCGAATGTTGTATGGTCGTTCTACAAATGAATCCAGATAGCATAACTTTTATATATTGTGCAATCTCACACGCATGAACACTCTCGCAAATATTCAGGAACTCGCGCGCGCACTGCGCAACATGATTCGTACCGGCCTTGTCGTCGAAACCAACCTTAAAGCCGGTCGCTGCCGTGTGCAGACCGGTGGCATGTGCACTGACTGGCTTCAGTGGCTGACCCATCGTGCCGGACGTTCGCGCACATGGTGGGCACCTTCCGTGGGGGAACAGGTGCTGATTCTGGCTGTGGGCGGTGAACTCGATACGGCGTTCGTTCTGCCGGGGATTTATTCCGGCGATAACCCCGCGCCGTCTGCGTCGGCGGATGCCCTGCATATCCGTTTCCCTGACGGGGCGGTGATTGAGTATGAACCCGAAACCAGTGCACTCACGGCAAGCGGAATTAAAACGGCCAGCGTGACGGCTTCTGATTCTGTTACTGCCACGGTGCCGGTGGTCATGGTGAAAGCATCAACCCGCGTCACCCTGGACACACCGGAGGTGGTCTGCACCAACAGGCTGATTACCGGCACGCTGGAAGTGCAGAAGGGCGGGACGATGCGCGGCAACATTGAACACACCGGCGGTGAACTCTCATCAAACGGTAAGGTACTGCATACCCATAAACACCCCGGCGACAGCGGCGGCACAACCGGGAGCCCTCTATGACAGCGCGTTATCTCGGAATGAATCGCAGTGATGGCCTGACTGTCACTGACCTTGAGCATATCAGCCAGAGTATCGGCGATATCCTGCGCACACCGGTCGGCTCACGGGTGATGCGTCGTGATTACGGCTCGTTGCTGGCGTCAATGATTGACCAGCCGCAGACCCCGGCGCTTGAGTTGCAGATTAAGGTCGCCTGTTACATGGCGGTGCTGAAATGGGAACCCCGCGTCACCCTGTCATCCGTCACCACTGAGCGCAGTTTTGACGGGCGAATGACAGTTACGTTAACCGGCCAGCACAACGACACCGGCCAGCCACTTTCGTTAACCATCCCTGTGAGTTGAAACCATGCCGATTATCGACCTGAACCAGCTACCTGCACCGGATGTGGTCGAGGAGCTGGACTTTGAAACCATTCTTGCCGAACGCAAGGCGACACTGATTTCCCTTTACCCGGAAGACCAGCAGGAGGCGGTCGCCCGTACCCTGACGCTGGAATCCGAGCCTCTCGTCAAACTGCTGGAGGAAAATGCTTATCGTGAGCTTATCTGGCGTCAGCGTGTGAATGAGGCCGCACGGGCGGTGATGCTGGCCTGTGCCGCGGGTAATGACCTTGATGTGATTGGTGCCAATTACAACACCACGCGTCTGACTATCACCCCGGCAGATGATTCGACCATCCCGCCGACACCGGCAGTGATGGAATCTGATACCGATTATCGTCTGCGTATTCAGCAGGCGTTTGAAGGTTTAAGCGTCGCCGGGTCGGTGGGTGCCTATCAGTATCATGGTCGCAGTGCTGACGGGCGTGTCGCGGATATCTCTGTCACCAGTCCGTCTCCGGCCTGCGTCACCATCTCTGTGCTGTCACGTGAGAATAACGGTGTCGCATCCGAAGACCTGCTGGCGGTGGTGCGTAACGCCCTGAATGGCGAGGACGTCAGACCGGTGGCCGACCGCGTGACCGTGCAGTCTGCCGCCATTGTTGAATACCAGATAAACGCCACGCTTTACCTTTACCCTGGTCCCGAAAGTGAACCCATCCGCGCGGCCGCCGTGAAAAAACTGGAAGCATACATCACGGCACAGCACCGGCTGGGGCGCGACATCCGTCTGTCTGCCATTTATGCCGCTTTGCATGTGGAAGGCGTGCAGCGTGTCGAACTGGCTGCACCGCTGGCCGACATCGTGCTCAACAATACGCAGGCGTCTTTCTGTACCGAATACAGCGTCGTGACCGGAGGCTCGGATGAGTGATTCGCGACTGCTGCCGACCGGCTCATCACCGCTTGAAGTCGCCGCCGCAAAAGCCTGTGCGGAAATTGAAAAAACGCCGGTCAGTATTCGTGAGCTGTGGAACCCGGATACCTGTCCGGCAAATCTGCTGCCGTGGCTGGCGTGGGCGTTTTCGGTCGACAGGTGGGATGAAAAGTGGCCGGAAGCGACAAAACGCGCCGTTATCCGCGATGCCTATTTCATCCACTGTCATAAAGGCACAATAGGTGCAATCCGGCGTGTGGTGGAGCCGCTCGGCTATCTCATCAACGTGACGGAGTGGTGGGAAAACAGTGACCCGCCCGGCACCTTCCGGCTTGATATTGGTGTACTGGAAAGCGGCATCACAGAGGCAATGTATCAGGAAATGGAACGGCTGATTGCTGATGCCAAACCTGCAAGCCGCCACCTTATTGGTCTGAACATTACCCGGGACATTCCCGGCTACCTGTTTGCCGGTGGTGTGGCTTATGACGGCGATGTAATTACGGTTTACCCCGGATAAGTGAGGAATAATGAGCACAAAATTCAAAACCGTTATCACCACTGCCGGTGCAGCAAAGCTGGCAGCGGCAACCGCGCCGGGAGGGCGGAAGGTCAACATTACCACGATGGCCGTCGGGGATGGCGGTGGTAAATTGCCTGTCCCGGATGCCGGACAGACCGGGCTTATCCACGAAGTCTGGCGACATGCGCTGAACAAAATCAGCCAGGACAAACGAAACAGTAATTATATTATCGCAGAGCTGGTTATTCCGCCGGAGGTGGGCGGTTTCTGGATGCGTGAGCTTGGCCTGTACGATGATGCGGGAACGTTAATTGCCGTGGCGAACATGGCCGAAAGTTATAAGCCAGCCCTTGCCGAAGGCTCAGGACGTTCGCAGACCTGCCGCATGGTCATTATCGTCAGCAGTGTGGCCTCAGTGGATCTGACCATCGACACCACAACGGTGATGGCGACGCAGGATTACGTTGATGACAAAATTGCAGAACATGAACAGTCACGACGTCACCCTGACGCCTCGCTGACCGCAAAAGGTTTTACTCAGTTAAGCAGTGCGACCAACAGCACGTCTGAAACACTGGCTGCAACGCCGAAAGCCGTTAAGACGGTAATGGATGAAACGAACAAGAAAGCGCCATTAAACAGCCCTGCACTGACCGGAACGCCAACGACGCCAACTGCGCGACAGGGAACGAATAATACTCAGATCGCAAACACGGCTTTCGTTATGGCCGCGATTGCCGCCCTTGTAGACTCGTCGCCTGACGCACTGAATACGCTGAACGAGCTGGCGGCGGCGCTGGGCAATGACCCGAATTTTGCTACCACCATGACTAATGCGCTTGCGGGTAAGCAACCGAAAGATGCCACCCTGACGGCACTGGCGGGGCTTGCTACTGCGGCAGACAGGTTTCCGTATTTTATTGGGAATGATGTTGCCAGCCTGGCAACCCTGACAAAAGTCGGGCGGGATATTCTGGCTAAATCGACCGTTGCCGCCGTTATCGAATATCTCGGTTTACAGGAAACGGTAAACCGAGCCGGGAACGCCGTGCAAAAAAATGGCGATACCTTGTCCGGTGGACTTACTTTTGAAAACGACTCAATCCTTGCCTGGATTCGAAATACTGACTGGGCGAAGATTGGATTTAAAAATGATGCCGATGGTGACACTGATTCATTCATGTGGTTTGAAACGGGGGATAACGGCAATGAATATTTCAAATGGAGAAGCCGCCAGAGTACTACAACAAAAGACCTGATGAATCTTAAATGGGATGCTTTGTATGTTCTTGTCAATGCCATTGTAAATGGCGAAGTCATATCAAAATCAGCAAACGGCCTACGTATTGCTTATGGTAATTACGGATTCTTTATTCGTAATGATGGTTCAAATACATACTTCATGTTGACAAACTCCGGTGACAACATGGGGACTTATAACGGATTAAGGCCATTATGGATTAATAACGCTACTGGCGCTGTTTCGATGGGGCGTGGCCTTAATGTTTCAGGGGAGACGCTTTCAGACCGTTTTGCTATTAACAGCAGTAATGGTATGTGGATTCAGATGCGCGATAACAACGCTATCTTTGGGAAAAATATAGTTAACACTGATAGCGCTCAGGCGTTGCTTCGCCAGAATCACGCTGACCGCAAGTTCATGATAGGTGGACTGGGGAACAAGCAATTTGGCATCTACATGATTAATAACTCAAGGACAGCCAATGGCACCGATGGTCAGGCGTACATGGATAATAACGGTAACTGGCTTTGTGGCTCGCAAGTTATTCCTGGCAACTATGGCAATTTTGATTCCAGATATGTGAAAGATGTTCGACTTGGGTCACAGCAATATTATGGAGTGAACAACTGGCAAACATGGAATTTCCAGTGCCCGTCAGGTCATGTATTGTCTGGTATTAATGTTCAGGATACAGGGTCCAACTCTGCCGATAATATAGCGGGCGTTTATTACAGACCCGTTCAAAAGTATATAAATGGCACCTGGTATAATGTAGCGAGCGTTTAATATGATGCACTTAAAGAACATAAAAGCGGGTAACGCTAAAACACTGGAACAGTATGAGTTAACAAAGAAACACGGAGTTATCTGGCTTTACTCTGAGGACGGAAAAAACTGGTATGAGGAAGTGAAGAACTTTCAGCCAGACACAATAAAGATTGTTTACGATGAAAATAATATTATTGTCGCTATCACCAGAGATGCTTCAACGCTTAATCCTGAAGGTTTTAGCGTTGTTGAGGTTCCTGATATTACCTCCAACCGACGTGCTGACGACTCAGGTAAATGGATGTTTAAGGATGGTGCCGTGATTAAGCGGATTTATACGGCAGACGAACAGCAGAAACTGGCGGAATTACATAAGGCAGCTTTGCTTTCCGAAGCTGAATCCGTGATTTTGCCGCTGGAGCGCGCGGTCAGGCTGAATATGGCAACAGATGAGGAGCGTAGTCGACTGGAGGCATGGGAACGCTATAGTGTTCTGGTCAGTCGTGTGGATCCTGCAAATCCTGAATGGCCGGAAATGCCGCAATAAGTTGTATGAGCTCTAGTGTGGGCTTACATATCTATGGCACAGAGTAAAGCCTAATCTGACAGTCCACTCTGTGCCAGAGGTGGGCATTGCTGATGTCATAAAATATTATGCCAGCAGCCGTCTTAGGGGAGTGTTTACATTTCAATGATCGGGTATGATCTCGGCATGTTAATGGTTTATTACTAAATGCTTGCGCCTATCTTTATGGAGGAGTAATGAGTGGTATTCGTATAACTCAGGCTATTGATAACAATCAGATTTTAGTAAATGTAAATACTTTTAATTATAGTGTTAATCCCTATCCACTCAAATGTCCTGACCCAAATTGCTCTGCTCATTTGGTGTATGTCAAAAGCCATATTCGTCGGAGTTTTAATAAAACCTTGCATATCCCCGCCTTCTTTAGACTGGAAAAAAATTTCACGCATGACAAATTATGCCAGTATGGAACTTCAGGATTGAATACAATTTATGCAAGTGATTCCAGTCATGATATCAGCCGTGCGCTTGCCACAGGTAATAATATATTCCGTATACATATACTCGATGAAGATGATATCTCTAAATTAAGCAGAAAAGCTGCAGCTATGCAGGCAAATCCACCTTCTGATACTACAGACCGCGTTTATGTCAAGAGAGGTCGGAAAGCCCCTTATGTGAAGAACATGGATAGCTTACGGGAGATCTATGAATATGGAAAAGCTCACCCCAACAAGAGAAACAGCATAAAAATTGTTACTGGAACAAGTACTGTAACGTGGTCTGATTTTTTCTATGAAACAACGCAGTTAGAACGATTGTCAACTTACCTCCAGAAAGTAAAAATAGCTCAGGTTGCTGTAATTATGAAAGTGCATGTGGCGAGAATCCCTGTGGCGAAATTTAATTATCGACACTTCATTGAAGGTTCGCCAATGAGGATAAAAGGGGGCTTTAATATATATCCTACGATTCAATTAGGAAATGTTACTCCAAAATTATTTCCGTTGAGTAGCATTGTCATGGTACTCGGTAAATTTACTATTCCAACAAATAGAAAAATGATAATGGATCCAATATTTGAGCGTGAAGTCAGAACCATAGTTTCTAGTGAAGAGCAAGTGCTAATTCTTTGAAATCAAGAGGATTTGGCTCGGATGATTATGTGCGGCTTATAACCATAACGTAATGAGCGGATTTTTCTACTGCTTTTTATCATTTTGGTTAACTAAAACTAACCTCTGCTCCTCGCTCAAAGCAGACTGTCAGATTTGATAGCGTTTTGGCTATGTAAATTGTCAGTCGGAAAATGAGTGAGTACAAATCAGGACAGGCGGGCGAATTGCCTGCCTTTTCTTTATCTGTTGTTTCATCCACTGACCAGCCAGGTCAAATAGCGTCTCATGCACTGCCCAACAGAAAATAGTTGCACCCATTAACCACGGAGTTAAACGGATGAGTGACTATCATCACGGCGTGCAGGTGCTGGAGATTAACGACGGCACCCGTGTCATTTCCACCGTATCCACCGCCATTGTTGGCATGGTCTGCACGGCCAGCGATGCGGATGCGGAAATCTTCCCCCTCAATAAACCAGTGCTGATTACCAATGTGCAGAGCGCAATTGCAAAGGCCGGTAAAAAAGGCACGCTGGCGGCATCGTTGCAGGCCATCGCCGACCAGTCAAAACCGGTCACCGTTGTCGTGCGTGTGGAAGACGGCACCGGCGACGACGAGGAAACGAAACTTGCGCAGACTGTTTCCAATATCATCGGCACCACCGACGAAAACGGTCAGTACACCGGACTGAAAGCCCTGCTGGCGGCGGAGTCGGTAACCGGTGTTAAACCGCGTATTCTCGGTGTGCCGGGACTGGACACCAAAGAGGTGGCTGTTGCACTGGTATCCGTCTGTCAGAAGCTGCGCGCTTTCGGGTATATCAGCGCATGGGGCTGTAAGACCATTTCCGAGGTGAAAGCCTACCGCCAGAATTTCAGCCAGCGTGAGCTGATGGTCATCTGGCCGGATTTCCTCGCATGGGATACGGTCACCAGCACCACCGCCACCGCGTATGCCACCGCCCGTGCGCTGGGTCTGCGTGCCAGAATCGACCAGGAGCAGGGCTGGCATAAAACGCTGTCCAATGTCGGGGTGAACGGTGTTACCGGCATCAGCGCATCTGTATTCTGGGATTTGCAGGAGTCCGGCACCGATGCTGACCTGCTTAACGAGTCAGGCGTCACTACGCTGATTCGCCGCGACGGTTTCCGATTCTGGGGTAACCGTACCTGCTCTGATGACCCGCTGTTCCTCTTTGAAAACTACACCCGCACCGCGCAGGTGCTGGCCGACACGATGGCTGAGGCGCACATGTGGGCGGTGGACAAGCCCATCACCGCAACGCTGATTCGCGACATCGTTGACGGCATCAATGCCAAATTCCGTGAGCTGAAAACAAACGGCTGTATCGTGGATGCGACCTGCTGGTTCAGCGAAGAATCCAACGATGCGGAAACCCTCAAGGCCGGAAAACTGTATATCGACTACGACTATACACCGGTGCCTCCTCTTGAAAACCTGACCCTGCGCCAGCGTATTACCGATAAATACCTGGCAAATCTGGTCACCTCGGTTAACAGCAATTAAGGAGCCTGACCGATGGCAATGCCGCGCAAACTCAAGTTAATGAACGTCTTTCTGAACGGCTACAGCTATCAGGGCGTCGCGAAGTCCGTCACGCTGCCAAAACTGACCCGTAAGCTCGAAAACTATCGCGGTGCGGGGATGAACGGCAGCGCACCGGTAGACCTCGGCCTTGATGACGATGCGCTGTCAATGGAGTGGTCGCTCGGTGGCTTCCCGGATTCGGTTATCTGGGAGCTTTACGCCGCAACCGGTGTGGATTCCGTACCGATTCGTTTTGCAGGCTCTTACCAGCGCGACGATACCGGCGAAACGGTGGCCGTCGAGGTGGTCATGCGTGGACGTCAGAAAGAAATCGACACCGGCGAGGGCAAACAGGGAGAAGACACCGAGTCGAAAATCTCCGTGGTCTGCACCTATTTCCGGCTGACGATGGACGGTAAGGAGCTGGTCGAAATCGACACCATCAACATGATTGAGAAGGTGAACGGCGTCGACCGGCTGGAGCAACACCGCCGCAATATCGGCCTGTGATTTTCATCCGGTCAGCCTGGCTGACCGGTTAACCCCGATTCAGAAGTGAGAAAACCATGAACAAAGAAAATGTGATTACCCTGGACAATCCGGTCAAGCGTGGTGAGCAGGTTATCGAACAGGTCACGCTGATGAAACCTAATGCCGGGACGCTGCGCGGTGTCAGTCTGGCTGCGGTCGCGAACTCCGAAGTCGATGCACTGATTAAGGTGCTGCCGCGCATGACGGCACCGATGCTGACCGAGCAGGAAGTCGCCGCGCTGGAACTGCCTGACCTTGTGGCGCTGGCCGGTAAGGTGGTCGGTTTTTTGTCGCCGAACTCGGTGCAGTAACGTTCCCGAAAAATCTCTCGGTCGATGACCTGATGGCGGATGTGGCAGTGATATTTCACTGGCCGCCATCAGAACTGTATCCCATGAGCCTGACCGAACTCATCACATGGCGCGAAAAGGCGCTCCGGCGAAGCGGAAACACGAATGAGTAACAATGTAAAATTACAGGTATTGCTCAGGGCTGTTGACCAGGCATCCCGCCCGTTTAAATCCATCCGCACAGCGAGTAAGTCGCTGTCGGGGGATATCCGGGAAACACAAAAATCACTGCGCGAGCTGAACGGTCACGCATCCCGTATTGAGGGATTTCGCAAGACCAGCGCACAGCTTGCCGTGACTGGTCATGCACTTGAAAAGGCTCGGCAGGAGGCCGAAGCCCTTGCCACACAGTTTAAAAACACTGAACGTCCGACCCGTGCTCAGGCGAAAGTGCTGGAATCCGCAAAGCGTGCGGCGGAGGACTTACAGGCGAAATATAACCGCCTGACAGATTCCATTAAACGCCAGCAGCGGGAACTGGCCGCTGTGGGAATTAATACCCGCAATCTTGCACATGATGAGCAGGGACTGAAAAACCGTATCAGTGAAACCACCGCACAGCTTAACCGTCAGCGTGACGCACTGGCGCGTGTCAGTGCACAACAGGCAAAACTTAACGCAGTAAAACAGCGTTATCAGGCAGGCAAGGAACTGGCCGGAAATATGGCCTCGGTGGGCGCTGCCGGTGTGGGGATTGCGGCGGCGGGAACGATGGCCGGAGTTAAGCTGCTGATGCCCGGTTATGAGTTTGCGCAGAAAAACTCAGAATTGCAGGCCGTGCTCGGTGTGGCAAAAGATTCCGCCGAAATGGCCGCGCTACGCAAACAGGCGCGCCAGCTCGGCGACAATACCGCCGCCTCGGCGGATGATGCGGCCGGTGCACAGATAATCATCGCGAAAGCGGGTGGGGATGTTGATGCCATTCAGGCGGCAACGCCGGTCACGCTGAATATGGCGCTGGCGAACCGCCGCACGATGGAAGAAAACGCCGCCCTGCTGATGGGGATGAAATCCGCCTTTCAGCTTTCAAACGATAAGGTCGCTCATATCGGGGATGTTCTCTCCATGACGATGAACAAAACCGCCGCCGATTTTGACGGCATGAGCGATGCGCTGACCTATGCCGCACCTGTGGCAAAAAATGCCGGTGTCAGCATTGAAGAAACCGCCGCAATGGTCGGGGCGCTGCATGATGCAAAAATCACAGGCTCAATGGCGGGGACGGGAAGCCGTGCCGTGTTAAGTCGCCTGCAGGCACCGACGGGAAAAGCATGGGATGCACTCAAAGAGCTTGGCGTGAAAACCTCAGACAGTAAGGGAAACACCCGACCAGTATTTACCATTCTGAAAGAAATGCAGGCCAGTTTTGAGAAAAACCGGCTCGGTACTGCCCAGCAGGCTGAATACATGAAAACCATTTTCGGGGAGGAGGCCAGCTCAGCCGCCGCCGTGCTGATGACTGCCGCCTCAACTGGAAAGCTGGACAAACTGACCGCTGCGTTTAAAGCCTCAGACGGGAAGACCGCCGAGCTGGTAAATATCATGCAGGACAACCTCGGCGGTGACTTTAAGGAGTTTCAGTCCGCTTATGAGGCGGTGGGGACTGACCTGTTTGACCAGCAGGAAGGCGCACTGCGTAAGCTCACGCAGACGGCCACAAAGTATGTGTTAAAACTCGACGGCTGGATACAGAAAAACAAATCACTGGCGTCAACCATTGGTCTCATTGCCGGTGGCGCACTGGCGCTTACTGGCATCATCGGTGCCATTGGCCTCGTAGCCTGGCCGGTTATCACCGGCATCAATGCCATCATCGCGGCAGCAGGCGCAATGGGGGCAATCTTCACGACGGTTGGCAGTGCCGTTATGACGGCCATCGGGGCGATTAGCTGGCCGGTTGTGGCCGTGGTGGCCGTCCTTGTGGCCCGGGCGTTGCTTATCCGTAAATACTGGGAGCCTGTCAGCGCATTCTTTGGCGGTGTGGTGGAAGGGCTGAAAGCGGCATTTGCGCCGGTGGGGGAACTGTTCACGCCACTTAAGCCGGTGTTTGACTGGCTGGGTGAAAAGTTACAGGCCGTGTGGCAGTGGTTTAAAAACCTGATTGCCCCGGTCAAAGCCACACAGGACACCCTGAACCGTTGCCGTGACACGGGCGTCATGTTCGGGCAGGCACTGGCTGACGCGTTAATGCTGCCGCTTAATGCGTTCAACAAACTGCGCAGCGGTATTGACTGGGTACTGGAAAAACTCGGTGTTATCAACAAAGAGTCAGACACACTTGACCAGACCGCCGCAAGGACTAATGCCGTCACGTATGGCACCGGTGGTTATATTCCGGCGACCAGCTCTTATGCAGGCTATCAGGCTTATCAGCCGGTCACGGCACCGGCTGGTCGCTCTTATGTGGACCAGAGTAAAAACGAATATCACATCAGCCTGACGGGCGGTACTGCGCCAGGGACACAGCTCGACCGCCAGTTACAGGATGCACTCGAAAAATACGAGCGGGATAAACGTGCGCGCGCCCGTGCCAGCATGATGCATGACGGTTAAGGAGGTGACGAAAAATGATGCTCGCGTTAGGTATGTTTGTTTTTATGCGCCAGACGCTGCCACACCAGACCATGCAGCGTGAATCAGATTATCGCTGGCCGTCAAATTCCCGTATCGGTAAACGGGATGCCTTTCAGTTTCTCGGTGTGGGTGAGGAAAACATTACGCTTGCCGGCGTGCTTTATCCCGAACTGACCGGCGGCAAGCTGACGATGACCACGCTCAGGCTGATGGCAGAGGAAGGCCGGGCGTGGCCGTTGCTGGATGGCACCGGCATGATTTACGGCATGTATGTCATCAGCAGGGTGAGTGAAACAGGGAGTATTTTCTTTGCAGACGGCACACCCCGGAAAATTGATTTTACGCTGTCACTCACCCGCGTTGATGAATCACTGGCCGCGCTTTATGGCGATATCGGTAAACAGGCGGAATCGCTCATCGGTAAGGCTGGCAGTATGGCGACTAAATTCACGGGTATGACGGGGGCGGGATAATGCTGGATGCGCTGACATTTGATGCAGGCAGTACGCTGACGCCGGATTACATGCTGATGCTCGACAGCAGGGATATTACCGGCAATATCAGCGACCGTCTGATGAGCATGACCCTGACGGATAACCGGGGCTTTGAGGCTGATCAGCTTGATATTGAACTGAACGATGCCGACGGGCAGGTCGAACTGCCGGTTCGTGGCGCTGTTCTGACGGTGTATATCGGCTGGAAAGGTTTTGCCCTGGTATGCAAAGGGAAATTCACCGTTGATGAGGTAGAACACCGGGGCACGCCGGATGTGGTCGCCATCCGGGCCCGGAGTGCAGATTTTCGTGGCACGCTCAATTCCCGCCGTGAAGGCTCCTGGCATGACACCACGCTCGGTGCGATTGTTGAGGCGATAGCCTCCCGTAACAGGCTGGAAGCCAGTGTCGCTCCGTCACTGGCCGGAATTAAAATCCCGCACATCGACCAGTCGCAGGAGTCTGATGCAAAATTCCTGACCCGCCTTGCTGAACGCAACGGCGGTGAGGTGTCGGTAAAAATGGGAAAACTGTTGTTTCTCAAAGCGGGGCAGGGGGTGACGGCCAGCGGTAAAAAAATCCCGCAGATTACCATCACCCGCAGCGACGGCGACCGTCATCATTTTGCGATTGCTGACCGTGGAGCCTACACCGGCGTAACGGCAAAGTGGTTACACACCAAAGACCCGAAGCCGCAAAAGCAGAAGGTAAAACTGAAACGCAAAAAGAAAGAGAAACACCTGCGCGCACTGGAGCACCCGAAAGCGAAACCGGTCACGCAGAAGAAAGCGCCAAAAGTACCGGAAGCGCGCGAAGGTGAATACATGGCCGGTGAGGCTGACAATGTTTTTGCCCTGACCACGGTATATGCCACGAAAGCGCAGGCCATGCGCGCCGCTCAGGCGAAGTGGGATAAACTGCAACGGGGCGTTGCGGAGTTCTCCATCAGCCTGGCTACCGGTCGGGCTGATATTTACACGGAAACACCGGTTAAAGTGTCAGGCTTTAAGCGCGTCATAGACGAGCAGGACTGGACAATCACTAAGGTGACACATTTTCTGAATAATAGCGGCTTCACGACGTCCTTAGAGCTTGAGGTCAGGCTTTCTGATGTGGAGTACGAAACAGAAGATGATGAGTGATGTTTTTATTTTATCTGTTTGTTTTATAAGGATAAATTAACTAAAATGGCACCATCAACAAAACCGGAAGAGGTGCTCGCGATGTTTCATTGTCCTTTATGCCAGCATGCCGCACATGCGCGTACAAGCCGCTATATCACTGACACGACAAAAGAGCGTTATCACCAGTGTCAGAACGTGAATTGCAGCGCCACGTTCATCACTTATGAGTCGGTACAGCGATACATCGTGAAGCCGGGAGAAGTCCACGCCGTAAGACCGCACCCGTTGCCGTCAGGGCAGCAAATTATGTGGATGTGATCACAAAAATAGCCCCTCAGTTGAGGGGCTTTATTTATGGTCGATGTGGACGCTATGTGGACAGTGGTTTATATAAATCCATTTATATCATCAGGTTAGGTGATTTTTTGTGACACCATCCCTGTCTTCCCCCACATGATGTGGGGGTTTTTTTTATCCTCAATTTGCCTGCTGCTTAATGCATTGCAGATGATTTGCTTCCGTTATACTACCGTCAGTTGATAGCGGGAGTATTTATGAATCAATCTTATGGACGGCTGGTCAGTCGGGCGGCGATTGCTGCGACGGCGATGGCTTCGCTGCTATTGCTGATTAAAATTTTTGCATGGTGGTATACCGGGTCGGTGAGTATTCTCGCCGCGCTGGTGGATTCGCTGGTGGATATCGGCGCGTCGTTGACGAATTTATTGGTGGTGCGATATTCCCTGCAACCTGCCGACGATAATCACTCGTTTGGTCACGGTAAAGCTGAGTCCCTCGCGGCGCTGGCGCAAAGTATGTTTATCTCCGGTTCGGCACTATTCCTGTTTTTGACAGGTATTCAACATCTGGTATCTCCAACGCCGATGACAGATCCAGGCGTCGGGGTTATCGTGACAATTGTGGCGCTAATTTGTACGATTATCCTTGTCTCGTTTCAGCGTTGGGTGGTGCGCCGGACGCAAAGCCAGGCGGTGCGGGCTGATATGCTACATTACCAGTCTGATGTTATGATGAACGGCGCAATTCTGCTGGCGCTGGGGTTGTCCTGGTACGGCTGGCATCGCGCCGATGCTCTGTTTGCATTGGGAATCGGCATCTATATTTTATATAGCGCGTTACGCATGGGATATGAGGCGGTACAGTCATTACTGGATCGCGCATTACCTGATGAGGAACGGCAAGAAATTATTGATATCGTGACTTCCTGGCCGGGTGTTAGCGGCGCTCACGATCTTCGCACGCGGCAGTCAGGGCCGACCCGCTTTATTCAGATTCATTTGGAAATGGAAGACTCTCTGCCTTTGGTTCAGGCACATATGGTGGCGGATCAGGTAGAGCAGGCTATTTTACGGCGTTTTCCGGGATCGGATGTGATTATCCATCAGGATCCCTGTTCCGTCGTACCCAGGGAGGGTAAACGGTCTATGCTTTCATAATCAGTATAAAAGAGAGCCAGACCCGCATTTTGTGTATAAAATACCGCCATTTGGCCTGACCTGAATCAATTCAGCAGGAAGTGATTGTTATACTATTTGCACATTCGTTGGATCACTTCGATGTGCAAGAAGACTTCCGGCAACAGATTTCATTTTGCATTCCAAAGTTCAGAGGTAGTCATGATTAAGAAAATCGGTGTGTTGACAAGCGGCGGTGATGCGCCAGGCATGAACGCCGCAATTCGCGGGGTTGTTCGTTCTGCGCTGACAGAAGGTCTGGAAGTAATGGGCATTTATGACGGCTATCTGGGTCTGTATGAAGACCGTATGGTACAGCTAGACCGTTACAGCGTTTCTGACATGATCAACCGTGGCGGTACGTTCCTCGGTTCTGCGCGTTTCCCGGAATTCCGCGACGAGAACATCCGCGCCGTGGCTATCGAAAACCTGAAAAAACGTGGTATCGACGCGCTGGTGGTTATCGGCGGTGACGGTTCCTACATGGGTGCAATGCGTCTGACCGAAATGGGCTTCCCGTGCATCGGTCTGCCTGGCACTATCGACAACGACATCAAAGGCACTGACTACACTATCGGTTTCTTCACTGCGCTGAGCACCGTTGTAGAAGCGATCGACCGTCTGCGTGACACCTCTTCTTCTCACCAGCGTATTTCCGTGGTGGAAGTGATGGGTCGTTATTGTGGCGATCTGACCCTGGCTGCGGCCATTGCCGGTGGCTGTGAATTCGTTGTAGTTCCGGAAGTTGAATTCAGCCGTGAAGACCTGGTAAACGAAATCAAAGCGGGTATCGCGAAAGGTAAAAAACACGCGATCGTGGCGATTACCGAACATATGTGTGATGTTGACGAACTGGCGCATTTCATCGAGAAAGAAACCGGTCGTGAAACCCGCGCAACTGTGCTGGGCCACATCCAGCGCGGTGGTTCTCCGGTGCCTTACGACCGTATTCTGGCTTCCCGTATGGGCGCTTACGCTATCGATCTGCTGCTGGCAGGCTACGGCGGTCGTTGCGTAGGTATCCAGAACGAACAGCTGGTTCACCACGACATCATCGACGCTATCGAAAACATGAAGCGTCCGTTCAAAGGCGACTGGCTGGACTGCGCGAAAAAACTGTATTAATGATTTCGGAAAAAGGCAGATTCCTTTAGCCTGAAACCGATGACAGAAGCAAAAATGCCTGATGCGCTTCGCTTATCAGGCCTACATGAATTCTGCAATTTATTGAATTTGCAAACTTTTGTAGGCCGGATAAGGCGTTCGCGCCGCATCCGGCATGGACAAAGCGCACTTTGTCAGCAATATGAGGCGGATTTCTTCCGCCTTTTTAATCCCTCAACATATACCCGCAAGTTATAGCCAATCTTTTTTTATTCTTTAATGTTTGGTTAACCTTCTGGCACGCTTTGCTCATCACAACACAACATAAGAGAGTCGGGCGATGAACAAGTGGGGCGTAGGGTTAACATTTTTGCTGGCGGCAACCAGCGTTATGGCAAAGGATATTCAGCTTCTTAACGTTTCATATGATCCAACGCGCGAATTGTACGAACAGTACAACAAGGCATTCAGCGCCCACTGGAAACAGCAAACTGGCGATAACGTGGTGATTCGTCAGTCACACGGTGGTTCAGGCAAACAAGCGACGTCGGTAATCAATGGTATTGAAGCTGATGTTGTCACTCTGGCTCTGGCCTATGACGTGGACGCAATTGCGGAACGCGGGCGGATTGATAAAGAGTGGATCAAACGTCTGCCGGATAACTCCGCACCGTACACTTCCACCATTGTTTTCCTGGTGCGTAAGGGCAATCCGAAGCAGATCCATGACTGGAACGATCTGATTAAACCGGGTGTTTCGGTGATCACGCCTAATCCGAAAAGCTCTGGTGGCGCGCGCTGGAACTACCTGGCTGCCTGGGGCTACGCGCTGCATCACAACAACAACGATCAGGCAAAAGCACAGGATTTTGTTCGGGCACTGTATAAAAACGTCGAAGTTCTGGATTCTGGCGCGCGCGGCTCCACTAACACTTTTGTCGAGCGCGGAATTGGCGATGTACTGATCGCCTGGGAAAACGAAGCTCTGCTGGCAGCGAATGAACTGGGGAAAGATAAATTCGAAATCGTCACGCCGAGTGAGTCTATCCTCGCAGAGCCAACCGTGTCGGTGGTCGATAAAGTGGTCGAGAAAAAAGGCACCAAAGAGGTGGCGGAAGCCTACCTGAAATATCTCTACTCGCCAGAAGGTCAGGAAATTGCCGCGAAAAACTACTACCGTCCGCGCGATGCTGAGGTGGCGAAAAAGTACGAAAATGCGTTTCCAAAGCTGAAGTTATTCACCATTGATGAAGAGTTCGGCGGCTGGACGAAAGCGCAAAAAGAGCATTTTGCTAACGGCGGTACGTTCGATCAGATCAGCAAACGCTGATTTCTCCAGGATAATTATCAAACCCGGTGGTTTCTCGCGACCGGGTTTTTTATTTGTCACGATTTTGCGTTACCCTTGCATCTCTTTGAGGTACAGGGAAAAAAAGATGAAAAAAGCGGGTCTTCTTTTTTTGGTGATGATAGTTATCGCCGTTGTGGCTGCCGGTATTGGTTACTGGAAATTAACCGGTGAAGAGTCGGATACATTACGTAAGATTGTCCTTGAGGAATGTTTGCCCAATCAGCAGCAAAATCAAAATCCTTCGCCATGTGCGGAAGTCAAACCCAACGCCGGATACGTGGTTTTAAAAGATCTTAATGGCCCACTGCAATATCTGTTGATGCCAACGTATCGTATTAACGGTACTGAAAGTCCTTTGTTGACCGATCCTTCAACGCCGAACTTCTTTTGGTTGGCCTGGCAGGCGCGTGATTTTATGAGCAAAAAATACGGCCAGCCGGTTCCCGATCGCGCGGTTTCTTTGGCGATCAACTCTCGCACCGGGCGTACGCAAAACCATTTTCATATTCATATTTCTTGTATTCGTCCTGATGTGCGCGAACAGCTGGATAACAATCTGGCGAACATCAGTAGCCGCTGGTTGCCACTGCCAGGTGGTTTGCGTGGGCATGAGTACCTGGCGCGTCGGGTAACGGAAAGCGAACTGGTACAACGCAGCCCATTTATGATGCTTGCAGAAGAAGTGCCTGAGGCGCGGGAACATATGGGAAGCTACGGGCTGGCAATGGTACGGCAGAGTGATAACTCATTTGTATTGCTGGCGACACAACGAAATCTACTGACGCTGAACCGTGCTTCAGCCGAGGAAATCCAGGATCATCAGTGTGAGATTTTGCGTTAAGGCGAGGAGTTAAGGAAAGTAAGTGCCGGATATGAAATCCGGCACCTGTCAGACTTAAGCCTGTTTAGCCGCTTCTGCAGCTTTAACGATCACTGCGAAAGCGTCAGCTTTCAGAGAAGCACCGCCAACCAGCGCGCCGTCGATGTCTGGCTGAGCAAACAGTTCTGCAGCGTTAGACGCGTTTACAGAGCCGCCGTACTGGATGATCACTTGTTCAGCGATGTTAGCGTCAACTTTAGCGATGTGGTCACGGATGAATTTGTGAACAGCCTGTGCCTGAGCCGGAGTTGCAGATTTGCCAGTACCGATTGCCCATACAGGTTCGTAAGCGATAACCGCACCTTCGAATGCCGCAGCCCCCTGAGTTTTCAGTACCGCGTCGATCTGACGTGCACAAACTTCTTCAGTTTTGCCCGCTTCGTTTTCCGCTTCGGTTTCACCGATGCACAGAACCGGAGTCAGTCCCTGCTCTTTCAGCACCGCGAATTTTTTCGCGATCAGTTCGTCAGACTCTTTGTGGTAAGTACGACGTTCAGAGTGGCCGATGATGATGTACTGTGCGCCGATGTCTTTCAGCATAGCAGCAGAGGTTTCACCGGTGAATGCGCCGGACAGGTTCAGGTCCACGTTTTGCGCACCCAGCATGATGTGGCTGCCTTCAGCTTCGCGCTTCGCCATATCGATGTACATTTCCGGTGGTGCGATTGCAACCGCACAGCCAGCAACACCTGCCAGCTCTTTACGCAGGTTAGAAACCAGCTCGTGAACCATGTGGCGGCTGCCGTTCAGTTTCCAGTTACCCATCACTAAAGGATGTCGCATTTTAATTCTCCACGCTTATAAGCGAATAAAGGAAGATGGCCGCCCCGCAGGGCAGCAGGTCTGTGAAACAGTATAGAGATTCATCGGCACAAAGGCTTTGCTTTTTGTCATTTATTCAAACCTTCAAGCGATTCAGATAGCGCCAGCTTAATCGGTTCAACAGCGAAGGTCAGCCCCTTTTCGCCGTTGTCCGCGACAACATAACGCAGTGCACCTTCTGTCTCGGTGTAATAACGTTTGTTTTTCCCCGCCGTTAGTAGCGACTGCAGTTTTTTCTGGCTTTGTGTTTTGGTCATTAATGGGGTGAGTGTGCGGATCACCGCTGCCATGTATTCCTGAGCTTTCGCTTTCGCGGCTTTTTGCTCTGGCCCCTGGATGGGTAGCCAGGTCATTTGAATGCTTTTGATTTTTAAGGTACCGCGCTCCAGCGCTGTAGAAGCATACAAGTTCTCGTTAATTTTACTGGCAGCACGAGTGAGATTGGCTTTGTCGGGACTGCTGTCGATGGCACGAAATTCGTTCAGTGGCAGGCTGGGATTCTGGCTGTTAAAGTCTTCTCGAAACTGGCTGATGGAGAGATCGAAAGTAGGGGCTCCAGCCAGCAGATAAGGCGCGGTCGTTGCCGTATCTGGTGTTTGTGCATGCGCCGTTGTTGTAACGGTTAATGCAGAATATAAGAGAAAAAACAGCGTACACCCTGGCTTCATTGACAGTACCTTTTGTTATGACTGGCTCCGATTAAAACGATATCTGTCGCCCTTGTCAAAAGGGTAGAATCCTGGAAAAGACAACCATCAAGGAACTTACATGACCATACAGCAATGGTTATTCTCATTTAAAGGGCGTATTGGACGCCGTGATTTCTGGATTTGGATAGGCCTGTGGTTCGCAGGCATGCTGGTGCTTTTCTCACTGGCGGGTAAAAATTTACTCGATATTCAGACCGCGGCGTTTTGCCTTGTGTGCTTGCTTTGGCCAACAGCGGCAGTAACCGTTAAGCGCTTGCATGATCGCGGGCGTTCCGGCGCATGGGCATTTCTGATGATTGTGGCGTGGATGCTGCTGGCGGGTAACTGGGCGATTTTACCGGGTGTCTGGCAATGGGCGGTGGGGCGTTTTGTCCCGACATTGATTCTGGTGATGATGCTTATCGATCTTGGTGCGTTTGTTGGCACACAAGGCGAAAATAAATATGGTAAAGATACCCAGGATGTGAAGTATAAAGCCGACAATAAATCAAGTAATTAACCTTTAATATATCTCTTACTGCTATTTTTTTCCGGGATTGTTATTTCCACGATGCAAGTGACAATGCCCGGAAAATCCTTCTGAACTCTTCACCTTAAGCAATATCAAAAAAAATGGTAATCCATAAGATCATTACTTGTTTGTTCTTCCTTTAACGGCGCATTATTCTTAAGTCGTAATCGACAGAGAGGCGAATATACAGAGGTGCCCTATGAAAGATGTCGTAGATAAATGCAGTACTAAAGGATGTGCGATTGATATCGGTACGGTGATTGATAACGACAACTGTACCAGTAAGTTTTCGCGCTTTTTTGCCACCCGCGAAGAAGCAGAGTCCTTTATGACCAAACTGAAAGAGCTTGCCGCCGCTGCATCCTCTGCAGATGAAGGGGCCAGCGTGGCCTATAAGATTAAGGATCTGGAGGGGCAAGTTGAGCTTGATGCGGCCTTCACCTTCTCATGCCAGGCCGAGATGATTATTTTTGAGTTATCACTGCGTTCGTTAGCTTGATGGAGTTGCTTTAGAAGGAGTTAAACATGGCTTATAAACACATTGGCGTGGCAATTTCCGGGAATGAAGAAGATGCCTTACTGGTGAATAAAGCCCTGGAGCTCGCCAGACATAATGACGCTCACCTGACGTTAATTCATATTGATGATGGCTTAAGCGAGTTGTATCCGGGTATCTACTTCCCTGCAACAGAAGATATTCTTCAATTGTTGAAGAATAAGTCGGATAACAAGCTGTATAAACTGACGAAAAATATTCAATGGCCGAAGACAAAACTGCGTATTGAACGCGGAGAAATGCCGGAAACACTGCTGGAAATTATGCAAAAAGAGCAGTGCGACCTCCTTGTCTGTGGTCATCACCACTCATTTATCAACCGTTTGATGCCGGCATATCGCGGGATGATCAATAAGTTGAGTGCGGATTTGCTCATCGTGCCGTTTATCGATAAGTAACCGCTTACCAGTAATGCTCCGCTGTCATATGGCCCGGTCGACGACGTAAATGTTTCGTCATCTGCCGGGTCTCCTTCAGCAACTGTTGCGTATCGCGCACCATCTGTGGATTGCCGCACAGCATCACATGGCTGGTTTCTTTATTCATCGGCAGGCCAACCGCGCTTTCCAGTTCACCACTTTCAATTAATGCCGGTATCCGCCCGGTGAGCGACCCCGCCGACGTTTCCCGACTGACCACCGCCTGAATGCGCAGTTTCCCTTCGTAGCGTTTTTCCAGTTCTTGCATCAGTGGCAAATAGCTTAAGTCGGCGGTATAACGTGCGGCGTGAACCAGAACCAGATTTTTGAAGCGATCTAAATCTTTACCCAGTTGCAGAATTGATAAATAAGGGCCAATCGCTGTACCGGTTGCCAGCATCCACAGTGTTTCGCAGTCAGGGACCTCATCCAGCACAAAGAAGCCAGCTGCTTCGCTAACCACCTGTACTTCATCGCCCGGTTTCAGTGCCGCTAATCGTGGGCTTAATTTTCCATCGGGAACGGTCACCAGGTAAAACTCCAGATCGGGATTATCAGGAGAGTTAACGTAGGAATAGGCGCGCTGGACGCGTTCGCCATCAATTTCAAGGCCTAGTTTGGTGAATTGCCCGGCAGTAAATGGAAGCACGGGAGCGTGAACGGTGAGACTAAACAGGGCGTCGGTCCAGTTCTGCACTTTAGTGACTTTGCCTGTTACCCAATCAGCCATGTTTTTCTCCTGTTTTGATTGACTTGCCTTATCTTCGTTCTCCGAACAAAAAAATTCCAGTCCCGAAGGACTGGAAGGCTCAATCGATCAAATCAATCAGAGGATGTGCACCTGCATTTCTGGGTCTTTGCGATCCAGATAGTGGATAGACTGAATGCGGCGAATGGTGCGTGACTTGCCGCGGATCAGCAGCGTTTCGGTAGTCGCGATATTGCCTTTGCGGCTAATGCCTTCCAGCAGATCGCCTTTGGTAATACCGGTGGCAGAAAAGATGACGTTATCGCTGCGTGCCATATCGCCCAGACGTAATACTTTACCGGCTTCGATGCCCATTGCTTTGCAGCGTGCCAGCTCCTGCTCGCCAATGCGACGATTCTCTTCGTTGTCGCCTTTGACGTCATGACGCGCCAGCAGACGACCGTTCATGTCACCATCTAATGCGCGGATCACCGCCGCAGAAACCACGCCTTCCGGCGCGCCACCAATACCGTACAGCACGTCAACTTCGCTGTCTGGCATACAGGTGAGAATTGAGGCCGCAACGTCGCCGTCCGGAATAGCAAATACGCGTACGCCGAGTTGCTGCATTTCAGCGATAACGGCATCGTGGCGTGGTTTAGCCAGAATCGTTACCGTCAGTTCGCTCAACGGTTTGCCGAGCGCCGCCGCTACATTGCGCAGGTTATCCGCCAGCGGCAGGTTCAGATCAATGGTGCCTTTGGCTCCCGGTCCGACGATCAGCTTCTCCATATACATATCTGGCGCATTGAGGAAGCAGCCTTTATCGCCTACTGCCAGCACTGCCAGCGCGTTAGCCTGGCCCATCGCCGTCATGCGCGTGCCTTCAATCGGATCAACAGCAATATCTACCGCGTCGCCGCGACCAGTACCGACTTTTTCACCAATGTAGAGCATCGGTGCTTCGTCGATTTCACCTTCACCAATAACGATGGTGCCGTCAATGTTGACCTGGTTGAGCATAATACGCATGGCGTTTACCGCTGCGCCGTCCGCGGTGTTTTTATCGCCGCGTCCTAGCCATTTGTAGCCAGCCAGCGCCGCAGATTCGGTGACGCGGGAAAATTCGATGGCAAGTTCTCGTCTCATAGCAAACTCTAAGCAGTAAGGAATGGCGCGAAGTGTAGCACAGGGTAAGGGCGGGATTATTGATGTGTGCGGGGTTGCCCCCGCACGATTCAGGACTACCGGATGCGGCATAAACGCTTCATCCGGCATTTACATTACTCGTCGTGTTCTTCCCACGCCATCGCGCGTTTAACCGCTTTTTTCCAGCCAGCGTAACGGTAATTACGCTCGGTGGTTTCGATGCCAGGACGGAACTCGCGCTCAATCACCGCTTTCTCTTGCAGCTCGTCGAGGTTCTGCCAGAAGCCAACCGCCAGACCAGCAAGATAGGCCGCACCCAATGCGGTGACTTCGCGCACTTCCGGGCGCTCAACGCGGGTACCGAGAATATCGGACTGGAACTGCATCAGGAAATTGTTTGCTACTGCACCGCCATCCACGCGCAGGGCGTGCAGACGAATACCAGAATCGGCCTGCATCGCTTCCAGCACGTCACGTGTCTGATAAGCAATAGACTCCAGCGTCGCGCGTATAATGTGGTTAGCGTTCACCCCACGAGTCAGACCGAAAATCGCCCCGCGCGCATACGGATCCCAGTACGGCGCACCCAGTCCGGTAAATGCCGGCACCACATACACACCGTTGGTGTTTTGCACTTTCGTGGCAAAGTATTCGGAATCGTAGGCGTCGTTAATCAACTTCATCTCATCGCGCAGCCACTGAATGGATGCGCCCGCCATAAACACCGCACCTTCCAGCGCATAGTTTACTTCGCCAGTTGGGCCACAGGCGATGGTGGTCAGCAGGCCGTTTTCTGATTTCACCGCTTTCTCGCCAGTGTTCATCAGCATAAAGCAGCCAGTGCCATAGGTGTTCTTCGCCATCCCTTCTTTCACGCACAACTGACCAAACAGCGCCGCCTGCTGGTCACCGGCGATCCCGGAGATTGGAATACGCGTGCCGCCTTTGCCGCCAATGTTAGTCTGACCGTACACTTCGGAAGAACGACGCACTTCTGGCAGCATCTCACGCGGAATATCCAGCACCTCCAGCATTTTGTCGTCCCAGTCCAGAGTATGGATGTTAAACAACATGGTACGAGAGGCGTTGGTGTAATCGGTCACATGGACACGGCCCTGAGTCATTTTCCAGATAAGCCACGTATCAACCGTACCAAACAGCAATTCACCACGACGTGCACGCTCGCGAGAGCCTTCCACATGGTCGAGGATCCACTTCACTTTGGTGCCAGAAAAGTACGGGTCAATCACCAGACCGGTATTGCTGCGGATATAATCTTCTAAACCGTCACGTTTTAAATGCTCGCAGATTTCTGCGGTACGACGGCACTGCCAGACAATGGCGTTATAGATAGGCTTGCCGGTTTCTTTTTCCCAGACAATAGTGGTTTCACGCTGGTTCGTAATACCGATAGCTGCAATTTGATCGGAACTGATATCGGCTTTCGCCAGCACTTCTACCAGCGTGGAGCTTTGGGTGGCCCAGATTTCCATTGGGTCGTGTTCTACCCAGCCTGGTTTTGGGTAGATTTGCTCAAATTCGCGCTGCGACACGCTAATGATATTGGCATCGTGATCCATTACGACCGCGCGGGAGCTGGTGGTGCCCTGGTCGAGCGCAACGATATATTTTTTTTCAGTCATGTTTAATTGTCCCGTAGTCATATTACAGCGAAGCTTTTTGTTCTGAAGGAGCTGTGGTCTCCTTTTCTTCCACAACACAGATATCGCAAGGCAAATGGCGACCAATCAGTTTGCGATAGGCAAATGCACCTACAATCGCGCCAACGATAGGGCCAAAAAGCGGCACCAGGAAGTAAGGAATGTCTCTGCCGCCGGTAAAGGCGACATTGCCCCAGCCCGCCAGCCAGGCAAAGACTTTCGGACCGAAGTCACGCGCTGGGTTCATGGCAAAGCCCGTCAATGGACCCATAGATGCGCCAATGACCGCAATCAGTAGACCAATCAGCAAGGGAGCCAAAGGGCCGCGTGGTACACCGTTGCCATCGTCCGTTAACGCCAGGATCAGCCCCATCAGAATAGCGGTAATCACCATCTCAACTGCGAAAGCCTGCACAAAATTGATATGAGGATTAGGGTAAGTAGAGAAAGTGCCAGCCAGATCAACACTTTCAACGCTGCCGCGAACAATGTGATGAGTCTGTTCGAAGTCGAAAAATAAATTGTAGTAAAGCCCGTAAACTAAAGCCGCAGCGCAGAAAGCGCCGGCAACTTGTGAAACGATAAAAGGAATAACTTTGCGCTTGTCGAAACAGGCAAACAGCCACAATGCAATGGTAACAGCGGGATTAAGATGCGCGCCGGAAACCCCTGCGGTCAGGTAGATGGCCATTGCCACCCCCAGTCCCCAAATGACACTGATTTCCCACTGACCAAAAGACGCACCAGCGACTTTTAGTGCTGCAACGCAACCCACACCGAAAAAAATCAACAACCCGGTACCGAGGAATTCAGCAATGCACTGGCCTTTCAAGGTTGATGTTTGACTCATAATCGGATCCTGAAGAGTTAATGTTTGTTGTATGCGTGAAAGTCACGGACCTCCACGATGCTTGTAGGCATGCTGTAAACTTATCGTTAACGAGCAAAAACGAGAAATATCGAACTTAAAATGTGTGTGCTTCGTCATAAAATGAGCGTTATCGCGCCATTTATTCCGTCTGATTGTACATGATGCATGTTTGTTAGATCATTCGCGCAACAAATTTATTAACATTTTCGATTGATGTGGATTATGTCACCAGGAGAAGGATGAAAAGTGTGGCAAACCGTAATCTGCAAGGCGTGCCGCTGGACAGCGATGGCGCGGCTTCATACAATCGGAGCTAACTAAAGTGCGCTCGTATTTATTAAGGCGTCACCGGTAATCGGGACGAGGATTTTTATCCATCAACGCCTTGCAATTCAGGAGAGGTATGACAATGTCATTAGAAGTGTTTGAGAAACTGGAAGCAAAAGTACAGCAGGCGATTGATACCATCACTCTGTTGCAGATGGAAATCGAAGAGCTGAAAGAAAAAAACAACTCACTGTCGCAGGAAGTTCAAAATGCCCAGCATCAGCGCGAAGAGCTGGAGCGTGAGAACAACCATCTGAAAGAACAGCAGAACGGCTGGCAGGAACGTCTGCAGGCCCTGCTGGGTCGCATGGAAGAGGTTTAATCTCTTCCATGCAGAGGCGCCGCAAGGCGCCTTATTTTTTACTTCACTGCATTTTTAGCGGAAAGCATAATCTCCATCGCCTGTTGGCGATATTTATCTGCCGTATCTGGCGCCATTAATGCAATGATCCCCACAGCCCTGGGGGTGTCTTCAAGATAAACACTGATGGTTCTTTTCTGCTGACCATCAAAATTTATCAACACATCCTGATACTTACAGGTGAAATGTTTGGCATTACAATCATGAAACTGGAAGGCTTCCTCATTGTATTGATCCTTGAGATTGTCTCGCTGCTTCTTCTTTAACGCTTCCAGCGGGTCATCGGCGCTACGTCCTGCGGGCAGACGGAAAGCAGAAATGAAGACGCTATTATCCTCACTTCTTATATCAATGGTTTTATTAGTACTAATGGAAACCGTATTCCAGTGTCGGTTCGGGATAGTCACGGTTATCGCAGCATTCTCAAAGGTATATTGCCACGGGGTAAACATACGAAACGTATTGCCGACTTTGGATAAAAGCAGGATTCCCAATACCCAACAGCACCCGCGAGTAAAACTGGCGAAGTTACGTGTTTTTTTAATAAATGCGCACAGAATACCTGACACAAGCACGGGAAGTAACAACGGCCCCAGAAATACTGAACCGATATACTCGCCAACCATGCCAGGATCTCCAGACAGTAGGTTGCTGTGCTGAAGATGACTAAGAAAAGTAGTTATTATCCATAGTATTAATAAGATAACGTATCTCATATCAATCCCTTATTATTAACATACACATCAGATTATTGATGGGCAGAAAGTATCATTTTCATTACTTCTTCTTGATATTCGTCCAAATAATCTGGGTCGATAGCTGCGACCAGTCGTATCAAATTAGTGTTATCCAGTAGAGTCATGAAAATAGCATGTCTTATTTTGCCATCACTCATTGTTTGAATTCCTTCCTGATAAGCGCAGGCAAATCCCTTAACATCACAAACATGCATTTCTGCAGTTCCGTTTTGAGTCGCGGTAAGTTCCTCGATTGAATGCACACCGAGTTCATTTTGTGAGAAGGCAACAATAACTAAAATAGCATGGGCATCCCGAGTCACCAGGATTGGTCCTTGTTTTACTATATTGGCAACCCACTGTTTGCTCGGAACTGTGACGGTGATACCTGGCCCCGGGAAAGTATAATCCCATGTGCTGTGTCGTTCCCACACTGTATAGCTGCTATAGATAAGAAATAATCCCATTAACCAACAAGTGCCGCGAATAAAGCTGTGGCTGCTTCTTTTTTTTATCGTTATACAGATGATTGTGGCGATAATAAATGATAAGGCAAGTGGGTTAAAAAATACGTTAGCAAAATATAAAATCATTTCACCCGTGTTGCCAGACAAAAGGAATTTGTAGCGGAAATGGTTAACGACTATAAGTAATAAATATATAAATAAAAGAATAATATTCTGCATGAATACGTCCATGTATAAAAAAGGGGAATTTAATTCCCCTTTTAACGCATGGCAGGTACTTATTCAATATCCAACGGATCTTCAGAAAGAATAATCCCGGTATTGTCGGCATAAAGATGGTCGCCGGAGAAGAAGGTGACACCGCCAAAATTGACGCGGACATCGCTTTCGCCAATGCCTTCGCCAGCGGCACCGACTGGAATTGCTGCCATCGCCTGGATGCCGATATCCAGCTCTTCCAGGTCATCTACCTGACGCACCGCGCCGTAAATGACCAGGCCTTCCCATTCATTTTGTACTGCCAGACGCGCCAGTTCAGCATCGACCAGTGCGCGACGAACAGAACCACCGCCATCGACGACAAGAACACGACCACGGCCATTCTGTTCGAGCAGATCGTACAGCAACCCGTTGTCCTCGAAACATTTTACCGTGATTATTTGTCCGCCAAACGACGCCCGTCCGCCAAAGTTGGAGAACAGCGGTTCCACGACGTTAACATCTTCTTGATAGATGTCACAAAGCTCGGAAGTATCGTATTTCATAGGCTTAACATTCAGTTGCTGCGAGAATTTTCAGTATATCGCGCTATGTAGGCTGTTGGCAAAATCATCAATTGTTAATTGATATTTGTCAGTTATGCTGCCCACTGGCTTAGGAATATCCCTAAAACAAACAGCAGGTTAGTCAGTAACGCTCCCTTGACAGTGCGTTCCAGCATCGGTCGCATCGCCACCGGGTCCATTTCCCGCATCACATAACGGGCTTGCTTCACCAGCAACGGTGCCGCCAGCAGGAACAGCCAGCCCCACAGGCTATGCAGCGAAAAGAGATTAAACAGCGCCAGGCACACCAGAGAGCCCATCAGCAGGCAGGCATGATAACGACGCGCGTTCACTTCACCTAAGCGCACCACCAGCGTGTTTTTGCCGTTTTCGCGGTCGCTATTGATATCACGCAGGTTATTAATGTTCAGTACTGCCGTTGCCAGCAGGCCGCATGCGGTCGCCGGAAGGATCAGTGCCGGAATCAATGTATGAGCCTGTAAATACCAGCTCCCCATGACGCTTAACCAGCCAAAGAAAACCAGTACGGAAATATCACCCAAACCGATATAACCATAAGGACGATTGCCCACGGTGTAGGTGATAGCGGCAATGATCGACAACCCGCCAAGAATCAGGAAGCCGACAAAATCGGCCAGCGTATGGCACGCCACTGCAACCAGTGCCAGCCCGGAAAGACAGATGAGCACAACGGTAATAATGAGCGCCCGTTTCATCTCTTGCTGGGTAATGACCCCTTTTTGCATGCCGCGTAGCGGCCCAATGCGGTCAGGTTTATCGCTGCCTTTTACCGCATCGCCGTAATCATTGGCGAGGTTAGAAAGGATCTGTAATAGCCCGGCGGTAATCAGTGCCAGCAGGGCGACCAGCGGATCGAAGTGACCTTGCCACCATGCCAGCGCCGTCCCGACGATAATTGCAGCAAAGGCGAGGGGGAGGGTTTTAGGTCGTAAACTTTCCAGCCACGCCTGAGTTCGGCTAATTTGTTGTTCAGTCATAATACGCGCCAATAAAAATGGGGCTTTTCAGCCCCATCAAACAATGATGAAAATGATTGAACGCGATTATAGGATAAAACGGCTCAGATCTTCATCTGCCACCAACGCATCCAGATGTTTGCTCACATAATCTGCGTCAATAGTGATAGTTTGACCGCTTAAATCGCTGGCGTCGTAGGAAATCTCTTCCATTAAACGCTCCAGAACGGTATGTAAACGACGAGCACCGATGTTTTCGGTAGATTCGTTCACCTGCCATGCTGCTTCCGCGATGCGTTTAATACCGGAGTCGGTAAACTCGATATTTACGCCCTCAGTCGCCATCAGTGCTTTGTACTGCACGGTGATAGAGGCATTCGGCTCGGTCAGAATACGCTCAAAGTCGCTGGTGGTCAGTGCCTGCAGCTCAACGCGGATTGGCAGGCGACCTTGCAGTTCCGGGATCAGGTCAGACGGTTTCGCAATCTGGAACGCGCCAGAAGCGATAAACAGAATGTGGTCAGTTTTGACCATCCCGTGTTTGGTGGAAACAGTGCAACCTTCTACCAGCGGCAGCAGGTCACGCTGAACGCCTTCACGAGAAACATCCGGACCGGAAGACTCGCCGCGCTTACAGATTTTGTCGATTTCGTCGATAAACACGATCCCGTGCTGCTCAACAGCGTCGATAGCATCTTGCTTCAGCTCTTCCGGGTTCACCAGTTTCGCCGCTTCTTCTTCAATCAGCAGCTTCATGGCGTCTTTGATTTTCAGCTTACGCGCTTTTTGCTTCTGACCGCCCAGGTTCTGGAACATGGACTGCAGCTGGCTGGTCATCTCTTCCATGCCCGGAGGAGCCATAATTTCAACGCCCATCGGTGCTGCGGCAAGATCGATCTCGATTTCTTTGTCATCAAGCTGGCCTTCACGCAGTTTTTTGCGGAATGCCTGACGAGCAGCGGACGGTTCCTGCTGCTGTTCGGTCTGTCCCCAGTTGTTTTTAGCCGGTGGGATCAGTACGTCGAGAATACGTTCTTCTGCCAGTTCTTCAGCGCGATAACGGTTTTTCTCGATAGCCTGGACGCGTACCATTTTCACGGCGGCATCGGTCAGATCGCGAATAATAGAATCCACTTCCTTACCGACATAGCCCACTTCGGTGAATTTGGTTGCTTCAACTTTGATGAACGGCGCATTCGCCAGCTTAGCCAGACGACGGGCGATTTCAGTTTTACCGACACCGGTCGGGCCGATCATCAGGATATTTTTCGGGGTCACTTCATGGCGCAGCTCTTCGTTGAGCTGCATGCGACGCCAGCGGTTACGCAGAGCAATCGCCACGGAACGCTTGGCGTTGTCCTGACCGATGATGTGTTTATCCAGTTCGCTGACGATTTCGCGTGGGGTCATTTCAGACATGGGAGATCCTTACGCTTTGTAGCTTAATTCTTCGATGGTGTGGAAATGGTTGGTATAGATGCAAATGTCGCCTGCAATATCCAACGCCTTTTCAGCAATTTCACGGGCGCTAAGTTCAGTGTTTTCTAACAGCGCGCGCGCCGCAGCCTGGGCGTAAGGGCCACCGGAGCCGATAGCAATAAGATCGTTTTCTGGCTGCACCACGTCACCGTTACCGGTGATGATAAGCGAAGCAGTTTCATCCGCGACTGCCAGCAGTGCTTCAAGTTTGCGCAGCATGCGATCGGTACGCCAGTCTTTCGCCAGCTCAACGGCGGCTTTGACCAGATGGCCCTGATGCATTTCCAGTTTACGTTCAAACAGTTCGAACAGCGTAAAAGCATCCGCAGTACCGCCCGCAAAGCCCGCGATGACTTTGTCGTTGTACAGACGGCGGACCTTTTTCACGTTGCCTTTCATTACGGTATTGCCCAACGTGGCCTGACCATCACCAGCGATGACCACATGGCCGTTACGGCGTACGCTTACTATAGTTGTCACGAGCTGACCCCTTGGTTACGAATACAGAGTACAAACCCCGTACAAAAGTACGGGGCATAATGCAATTATAGATGGGGGGGATTTTGAGGGTTTCAACCCCCGGCGGCGAGCCGAATGCAGTTTGTATGACCCGCCATCTTCAAGCGATTGAGGGTGCTGTCTGCGTTCTCTTTGCCTTTCACCGGGCCAATGACCACACGATTCCAGCCATTGTTGGTGGTAATTTTTGAGTCAAAGCCTTCAAACGCCAGCTGAGCACGTACCGTCTCTGCCTGTTCCGCGCCTCTGAACGAACCGCACTGCACCATCCAGCGGCGTTCGTCTTTTTTCTCCGCCGTCGGTTTTGGCGCGTCAGCGGCACGAGCAACTGGCGCAGCTTGCTGCGGCTTCGACTGCGCGGTGGTGTGCGCAGGGGTTTGCAGCAGATCCTGGTAAGGCTGCTGAGTAGAAGCCGGTTTAGACTGGCGCGGTTGCGCCTGTACCGGTGCGGCTTGCGACGTACGCGTCTGCTGCTGCCAGCTTTGTTCAGTCGTACGCGACTGCTGAGCCAGGCGTTGCTGCTCCGCTAATTGCTGCGCCTGACGCTGGCGCTGTAGCGTTTGCTGACGCTGTTCCGGCGTCTGCTCATTCCACGGAACTTCAACCAGCTGCGTTGGCTGCTGGCGCATATCAGCCTGCATTTGTTCAAGAAGCTGGCGTTGTTCTGGTGTCAGTTGCTCCGGCGTTTTCACTTCACCACCGGCAGAAGGTTCTGTGGGCGCACGCACACCCGGCTGGCGACTTTCCAGCTCTTTAATGTAGCGCCAGCGTTCTTCTGGTTTTGGTGGTAGTCCATTTCCGGTCACTTTCTGGCTTTGCAGCGTCTCGGACTCTTCTTTCTTGTGATGCGTAATGAAGTACAGACCACCGATAAAGGTCACAAGAACGGCGGCAGCAATAGCGACCATAGCGGGAGAAACCGCAGGCAGATTTCGTTGCTTTTTCCGTGAGGTGCTCTTTTTTCGCCGCGAAGGTGCCGGTTGGCTGCGGCGTACATAATCTCGTTGTGCCACTATCGTTTCGCTGTATTTATTCGTTCGTCAGCCCGCCATGTTACTTAAGCGGCGGGCCTTTGACCAGTCACGGCAGTCTTAAAGGTTTACTTTAAGGTAACGCGCGTGTTGATCCCCGGATGATAAGTTCGCAGTCCATTAAACGAGAGCCACTGCCAACGTGTTGCCCCTGCATTTGATCAAGCAATAACAGCATAGCTTCCCGACCGATTTCGTAACGCGGCTGCGCGATGGTTGTCAGCGGCGGATCACAAAATTGCGTCAGGTCGATGTTATCAAAACCGATTATGGAAAGGTCTTCCGGGACTTTCAGCCCCTGGCGTTTTGCCTGAGAAAGTGCGCCGAGCGCCATCACATCGCTATGGCAGAAGACAGCAGTAGGCGGTTGTGGAAGATCAAGCAGCTGTTGCATTGCTTTGCTTCCGGCTTCGAAGGTGAAGTCGCCACGGGCGATGTATTGCGGATCAACCATAATGCCGCAGCGACGCAGCGCCTGAACGTAACCTTGCAGGCGGTAGTGACACAGCGGCATCTCTTCGGGACCGGCTATACAGCCAATCCGTTTATGCCCTTGCTCATATAAATAATTTACTGCATCAAATGCGGCGGTCAGATTGTCTATATGAACGGTAGGTAGCTCCAGTTCCGGTGCAAATTCGTTCGCCATCACCATCGGCGGCAGATTACGCTGTTCCTCAATGCTGGCATCAAACGGCAGCCTTGAACCCAGCAGCAACATGCCATCAATTTGCTTGGTGATGATCAAATCGATAAAGGTTTTTTCCTGCTGATTTTGATGCGCACAGTCGCCAATCAGCACCAGATATCCGTGATTTGCCGCCGTAACTTCGATACCGCGAATAATTTCGCTAAAGAAAGGGTCGCAGATATCCGGGACAATCACCAGAATGGTGCGGGATTCATTACGCTTGACGTTGCGCCCCATAGGCTGCGGTAAATAACCCACTTCCCGGGCCGCTTTTTCAACCCGATTACGGGTGGCCTGGGAGACTTTATCGGGATTCATTAATGCTCGGGAGACAGTCGCTGTAGAGACTTTTGCCTTGAGGGCAACGTCTTTCATGGTCGCGGCAGTTTCCTGCTTCTTCGCTTTCACACTCACTCCTCGCCTGGCACGTCAGGCGTACTACATCCATGTTTACTTCACATCGGCAACATTTTTAGCAGATAGCGCGTGAAAACGGTTACAGAATTTTCATGAAAAGTGTGATGAATATTGAATTTTTCGATCCGCCTCGCATCGTGAGCGGTTTAACCCTCAATCGGATCAACATCCAGTACCCATTTCACCTTGCGGGAATCCGGTATTGTATTAATAAGTGCCAGCGTACCATTGATGATGTGCTGTAAGCGCACGCGGGAAGGGTGCTGCAACAAAATTTGCCAGCGCCAGCGACCACCACGTTTCGGAGCCAGCGCCGGAACCGGACCGAGAACCCACAGTTTGTCGTCTGCCAGCGGGCTGGAGAGGATGAGATTACGCAGTTGTTGCAGGAACAGCGGCGCGTGCTGATTGTTATGATCTTCCGCACGCACAATCACATGGCTGGTCCACGGCGGCAGCTGCATCATGCGTCGTTCAGCCAGTGCCTGTTCGGCAAAGGCGTCGTAGCCTTTATAGAGCAACGTTTGCAACAGCGGATGTTCAGGATGGTGCGTTTGCAGCACCACTTCGCCCTGTTTACCCGCACGCCCGGCACGACCGGCGACCTGGGTGTAAAGCTGGGCGAAACGCTCTGCCGAGCGAAAATCGGCAGAAAACAGCGCGCCGTCTACGTCCAGTAACGCCACCAGCGTCACATCCGGAAAGTGGTGACCTTTCGCCAGCATTTGCGTGCCGATCAAAATCCTCGCGCCACCGCGATGTACTTCCGCCAGTTGTTGTTCCAGCGCACCTTTACGGCTGGTGGTATCGCGGTCGATACGAGAAATGGGCACACCAGGGAACAACGGTGCGAGCGTCTGTTCAAGCTGTTCGGTGCCCAGCCCCACGGGGACCAGGTGCGTGGAACCGCAAGAAGGGCACTGGCGCGGCACCGGACGCTGACTGTCACAGTGGTGGCAACGCAAATGCTGTTGCGCCTGATGCAGCGTGTAGTAGTGATCGCAACGTGGGCATTCGGCTATCCAGCCACAGTCGTGGCACAGTAGCGCAGGCGCAAAACCCCGGCGGTTAAGAAAGAGGATAACCTGATTGTTGGCCTGTAAATGCTGGCGCATACGGGTGATTAACGCCGGAGCCAGACCTGCCTGCACCTTCTGACCTTTTAAATCCAGCACATGTTGAATTGCCGGGCGCGCATTGCCCGCCCGACGGGTCAGGCGCAGCAGGCGGTATTTTTTCTGCTGGACGTTGCATAACGTTTCCAGCGCGGGCGTTGCGGAGCCAAGAATAATCGGGATTTGCTCGCTGTGCGCACGATACACCGCCAGGTCGCGGGCATGATAACGCCAGCCTTCCTGCTGCTTGTAGGAGCTGTCGTGCTCTTCATCAATGACAATCACGCCGAGATTTTTAAACGGCGTAAACAGCGCGGAGCGGGTGCCGATCACAATCGCCGCCTCACCATTTTTCGCTTTCAACCACGCCGAAAGACGCTCGCTGTCGTTCAGGCCGGAATGCAGAACTTCTACGGGGGCATTAAAACGTTCACGAAAACGGGCGATAGTTTGCGGTGTCAGGCCGATTTCCGGCACCATCACCAGCGCCTGTTTGCCCTGAGCGAGCACGTTTTCCAGTACGCTCAAATAAACCTCTGTTTTACCGGAACCTGTAACGCCCGCCAGCAGCCAGGCAGAGAAGGTATCCGCCGCGCTATGAATTGCGCCAACGGCGGTGGCCTGTTCGGTATTCAACCGCAACCGCTCACCAGAAACGGCATAGTTCGTTCGCCAGTCGCTAAACTCTGGTGTTTCACTTGCTAAATCACACAGACCTTTTTTGCGCAGTGCCTGCAACGCGGCATCATTAAATTCGAGCGTGGCAACCTGATCACGCCAGATTTTGCCTTGCCGTAACGCTGCCAGCGCCTGTTGTTGCTTGGGTGAGCGTTTCAGGCTGTTCAGATCCACCGCCTGACCTTGTTCAGTGGCAAACCAGTACCACATCGGCGCGTTCGCCGCAGGCCGCCCCTGGCGCAGTAAAATCGGCAAGGCATGAAACAGCACATCGCCAATCGGATGATGATAGTAATCTGCCGCCCAGAGCAGTAATCGCCAGACGGAGTGAGTAAATACCGGCTCAACATCCAGCACTTCAACTACCGCTTTCAGCTCGTTAAGCGGCAGCTCACTGACGTCGCTCACTGATACCACAACCCCGATGCGCTCCTGCTGTTTGCCAAACGGCACGCGCACGCGACACCCGGCTTTAACCGTCATGCCTTCTGGCAGCAGATAGTCAAAGGTACGAGGAAGCGGAACGGGCAAGGCAACGTGGGCAACGGGCATAGCATCATCCTGACTTGAAATTCGGTGGGTTAGTATACACATTGCCGTAGAAGAGTGCGGATCAGTTTGCATACGCTGGTTAATTTCTGTATGATTTCGCGCCTTCGTACGAAATGATCGTATTGAAGCTATACTTTTAACATCGCGTGGTGTCTGGCGTTAGGGCTGGAAGAGCGACGCGGCCTTAAACCGAGGTTTTCCCATGAAAAAAGATATTCACCCGAAATACGAAGAAATTACTGCTAGCTGCTCTTGCGGTAACGTAATGAAAATCCGCTCCACCGTTGGTCATGACCTGAACCTCGACGTGTGCAGCAAGTGCCACCCGTTCTTCACTGGCAAACAGCGTGATGTTGCTACCGGTGGCCGTGTTGACCGCTTCAACAAGCGTTTCAACATCCCGGGCAGCAAATAAGACCGGATTTCCGAAAAAAGCGCCGCACGGCGCTTTTTTTGTGCCTGAATTTTGGTCGTATTACCACGAAAACAGCGGCCATTCTTTGGCGACCGTAGTGAGTTGTGGCGCATCGAAAACGGCTTGGGGTGAAACTACCGTTTCCTCAAGCGGAATATTTTTGCCGTAGCGTTCTTTGAGCTTCGCCTGGACCAGCGGGTTGCTGAGATCGAACTCTTTCAACTTCTGCTGTTCGCCTACGCGCATTCCCAGCGCATTCTGATAAACCTTCCACACCACTTCCGAACAGTACTGGCGATCGTCGCTCCACGAGAAGCTGAAATCGTACGGTTTGCCGAGATAACGTTTTGCCGTTTGCGCCAGTTTTTGCTGTTGTTCAACACTCAGTCCGCCTTCAACGCGGCGAACAACGTATTTGCCCTTTTCACCATGGGCAATCCACTGCTTGAGCGGGGTGTATTTCACCGGGCCGACCGCTTCAAAAACGTAGGGCTTTTTGTTACGCATCACCAGCATACCGGTGTGGCTGTAATCGGAATGGGTCGCCAGTTGGATCGCTTTACTTTGCGATGAGCGAGAGATTTGAAAGATGATGTCGCCAGTTTGCGGCTGCCAGGCAAAGGCAGGCACAGAAACCAGCAGGCTGAGGATCAGTAGCCTGTATTTCATCGTTAAACGTCCATGTATGAAAAAAGCGGCTGGTTAACTCCGCGCCGCTCTTTTCCGCTTTAGTATTCCCACGTCTCCGGGTTAATCCCCATCTCACGCATGATCTCTTTTGCCGCTTCCGGGATTTCGTCGCTGCGCTCTTTACGCAGGTCGGCATCATCCGGCAAAGGTTGCCCGGTAAAGGCATGCAGAAACGCTTCGCACAGCAGCTCGCTGTTGGTAGCGTGACGCAGGTTGTTCACCTGACGACGCGTGCGTTCATCGGTGAGGATTTTTAACACCTTAAGAGGAATGGAAACCGTAATCTTTTTGACTTGTTCACTCTTCTTGCCGTGCTCAGCGTATGGGCTGATATATTCGCCGCTCCATTCAGCCATGAGATACTTAATCCTCTTCGTCAATAAATTGAGACCAGACCACACAGTTAATGTGGGTACTGACCGTAAACCCGCATAGTTTACCGTACAGGCGCTACCGTGACATCGTGTAATGCACCTGTCGGCGTGATAATGCATATAATTTTAACGGCTATTTGGGATTTGCTCAATCTATACGCAAAGAAGTTTAGATGTCCAGATGTATTGACGTCCATTAACACAATGTTTACTCTGGTGCCTGACATTTCACCGACCAAGCCCAGGGAACTTCATCACATGACGCGTAAACAGGCCACCATCGCAGTGCGTAGCGGGTTAAATGACGACGAACAGTATGGTTGCGTTGTCCCTCCCATCCATCTTTCCAGCACCTATAACTTTATCGGATTTAATGAACCGCGCGCGCATGATTACTCGCGGCGCGGCAACCCAACGCGCGATGTGGTTCAGCGTGCGCTGGCAGAACTGGAAGGCGGTGCTGGTGCAGTACTTACTAATACCGGCATGTCCGCGATTCACCTGGTAACGACCGTCTTTTTGAAACCTGGCGATCTGCTGGTTGCGCCGCACGACTGCTACGGCGGTAGCTATCGCCTGTTCGACAGCCTGGCAAAACGCGGTTGCTATCGCGTGTTGTTTGTTGATCAAGGCGATGAACAGGCATTACGGGCAGCGCTGGCAGAAAACCCCAAACTGGTACTGGTAGAAAGCCCAAGTAATCCATTGTTACGCGTCGTGGATATTGCGAAAATCTGCCATCTGGCAAGGGAAGCCGGGGCGGTGAGCGTGGTGGATAACACCTTCTTAAGCCCGGCATTACAAAATCCGCTGGCATTAGGTGCCGATCTGGTGTTGCATTCATGCACGAAATATCTGAACGGTCACTCAGACGTGGTGGCTGGCGTGGTGATTGCTAAAGACCCGGACGTTGTCACTGAACTTGCCTGGTGGGCAAACAATATTGGCGTGACGGGCGGCGCGTTTGACAGCTATCTGCTGCTACGTGGTTTGCGAACGCTGGTGCCGCGTATGGAGCTGGCCCAGCGCAACGCGCAGGCAATTGTGAACTATCTGCAAACCCAGCCGTTGGTGAAAAAACTGTATCACCCGTCGCTGCCGGAAAATCAGGGGCATGAAATTGCCGTGCGCCAACAAAAAGGCTTTGGCGCAATGTTGAGTTTTGAACTGGATGGCGATGAGCAGACGCTGCGTCGTTTCCTGGGCGGGCTGTCGTTATTTACGCTGGCGGAATCATTAGGGGGAGTGGAAAGTTTAATCTCTCACGCCGCAACCATGACACATGCAGGCATGGCGCCAGAAGCGCGTGCTGCCGCCGGGATCTCCGAGACGCTGCTGCGTATCTCCACCGGTATTGAAGATGGCGAAGATTTAATTGCCGACCTGGAAAATGGCTTCCGGGCTGCAAACAAGGGGTAAAAATGAGTGTGATTGCGCAGGCAGGGGCGAAAGGTCGTCAACTGCATAAATTTGGTGGCAGTAGTCTGGCTGATGTGAAGTGTTATTTGCGTGTCGCGGGCATTATGGCGGAGTACTCTCAGCCTGACGATATGATGGTGGTTTCCGCCGCCGGTAGCACCACTAACCAGTTGATTAACTGGTTGAAACTAAGCCAGACCGATCGTCTCTCTGCGCATCAGGTTCAACAAACGCTGCGTCGCTATCAGTGCGATCTGATTAGCGGCCTGTTACCCGCCGAAGAAGCCGATAGCCTTATTAGCGCTTTTATCAGCGATCTGGAGCGCCTGGCGGCGTTGCTCGACAGCGGTATTAACGACGCGGTGTATGCAGAAGTGGTGGGCCACGGTGAAGTGTGGTCGGCGCGCCTGATGTCTGCGGTACTTAATCAACAAGGGCTGCCAGCGGCCTGGCTTGATGCCCGCGAGTTTTTACGCGCTGAACGCGCTGCGCAACCGCAGGTTGATGAAGGGCTTTCTTACCCGTTGCTGCAACAGCTACTGGTACAACATCCGGGCAAACGTCTGGTGGTGACCGGGTTTATCAGCCGTAACAACGCCGGTGAAACGGTGCTGCTGGGGCGTAACGGTTCCGACTATTCCGCGACACAAATCGGTGCGCTGGCGGGTGTTTCCCGCGTAACCATTTGGAGCGATGTCGCCGGGGTATACAGTGCCGACCCGCGTAAAGTGAAAGATGCCTGTCTGCTGCCATTGCTGCGTCTTGATGAAGCCAGTGAACTGGCGCGTCTGGCGGCCCCCGTTCTTCACGCCCGTACTTTACAGCCAGTATCCGGTAGTGAAATCGACCTGCAACTGCGCTGTAGCTACACGCCGGATCAAGGTTCCACGCGCATTGAACGCGTGCTGGCCTCAGGTACTGGCGCGCGTATTGTCACCAGCCACGATGATGTCTGTTTGATTGAGTTTCAGGTGCCCGCCAGTCAGGATTTCAAACTGGCGCATAAAGAGATCGACCAGATCCTGAAACGTGCTCAGGTGCGCCCACTGGCGGTTGGCGTACATAACGATCGCCAGTTGCTGCAATTTTGCTACACCTCAGAAGTCGCTGACAGTGCGCTGAAAATTCTCGACGAAGCGGGATTACCTGGCGAACTGCGCCTGCGTCAGGGGCTGGCGCTGGTGGCGATGGTTGGGGCGGGCGTAACCCGTAACCCGCTGCATTGCCACCGCTTCTGGCAGCAACTGAAAGGCCAGCCGGTCGAATTTACCTGGCAGTCCGATGACGGCATCAGCCTGGTGGCAGTACTGCGCACCGGGCCGACCGAAAGCCTGATTCAGGGTCTGCATCAGTCCGTCTTTCGCGCGGAAAAACGCATCGGCCTGGTATTGTTCGGCAAGGGCAATATCGGTTCCCGCTGGCTGGAACTGTTCGCCCGTGAGCAGAGCACGCTTTCGGCGCGTACCGGCTTTGAATTTGTGCTGGCAGGCGTGGTGGACAGCCGCCGCAGCCTGTTGAGCTATGACGGGCTGGACGCCAGCCGCGCGTTAGCCTTCTTCAACGATGAAGCGGTCGAGCAGGATGAAGAGTCGCTGTTCCTGTGGATGCGCGCCCATCCGTATGATGATTTAGTGGTGCTGGACGTTACCGCCAGCCAGCAGCTTGCTGATCAGTATCTCGATTTTGCCAGCCACGGTTTCCACGTCATCAGCGCCAACAAACTGGCGGGAGCCAGCGACAGCAATAAATATCGCCAGATCCACGACGCCTTCGAAAAAACCGGGCGTCACTGGCTGTACAATGCCACTGTCGGTGCGGGTTTGCCGATCAACCATACCGTGCGCGATCTGATCGACAGCGGCGATACCATTTTGTCGATCAGTGGGATCTTCTCTGGCACGCTCTCCTGGCTGTTCCTGCAATTCGACGGTAGCGTGCCGTTTACCGAGCTGGTGGATCAGGCGTGGCAGCAGGGCTTAACCGAGCCTGATCCGCGTGATGACCTTTCCGGCAAAGACGTGATGCGCAAGCTGGTGATTCTGGCGCGTGAAGCGGGTTACAACATTGAACCGGACCAGGTGCGTGTTGAATCACTGGTGCCAACCCATTGCGAAGGTGGAAGCATCGACCATTTCTTTGAAAATGGCGATGAACTTAATGAGCAGATGGTACAACGGTTGGAAGCGGCCCGTGAAATGGGGCTGGTGTTGCGCTACGTGGCGCGTTTCGATGCCAACGGCAAAGCGCGAGTAGGCGTGGAAGCGGTGCGAGAAGACCATCCGCTGGCATCACTACTACCGTGCGATAACGTCTTTGCCATCGAAAGCCGCTGGTATCGCGACAACCCGCTGGTGATCCGCGGGCCAGGTGCAGGGCGCGATGTCACCGCCGGGGCGATTCAGTCGGATATTAACCGTCTGGCGCAGTTGTTGTAATCCTGAGCCAGAGAAAGCAGTATTTGCGTAACGCGCCCTGCGGAAAGCGGGGTGCTGTGAGTAAATACTGCTTGTTTATGTAGCCAGTCGATAAAATGTCTGCTGGTTGCGAAAGAGAGCATTACAGCTTTGCTGTTATTTCCGCCCGTTAATGCACATACCATTTTACGATTTTTGCCCTGAACCCAGAGTTGCCACTGATTTTTCCACCAGCCGTGATAAGTTTTTCCCTGAAAACGCCAGGGCGTATTATCGGTATAGTCAGCTATTTCCTCTTCAATAAACCAAATTTCACCTTGCTGTTGGCGAAACAGTTCTGCCCAGGCCGTAATAATCGCACCTCTTAAAAAACACTCGTGTGAAATTACATGTGTTTTTACTGTAGGGAATAAAATATTCAGTACTCTAAAATGCCCGTGCGCTGTGATAACCGGACGCAGAATAACACCTTTAGCATTGCGTTTGAGCGCTGCGCTGCCATACTGAATTTCATCAAACTGACTGCGGCGTAGAAATTGTGCTTCGCGCATATCAACGCGTTGTACAATATTACTCTCGTGTAACTCTGGTTCTGCATTTCCTCTGTATCGATAATGCAGACTTTCTCCAGCCTGATGCTGCGTGTAATTAGTAGAAAGATGAAGAATATTACCGCGAAGAGCATCAAAACTGATTAAAACATACAGTTTCTGCCCGCCGCTGGCTCCCTGAAATGGCACCAGAAGAGCAACCGTTTCGATTATTTCAGGAGGCGTTATTTCTTTCTGATATTGTTTAGGTGTCCAGACTTTTTTGCAGTTACGACATTGAATGCGTTGCGACCCCTGTGGATTGTGGCCATAACAAATCGTCTTTGTGCCATAACATACCGGGCAGAAATGACCTTTCTCAGTTGCAAAAGTAGATAAGTGAACTGACAACCAGTCACGAAATTGCTGTTCGTCAAACAACGGCGGGTAACTTCCACATGCCCGACAGTGCAGTGCCGGATAACCCAGTCGATAGTCTGGCCAGCTGTAATCTGTCGAAGTTGGCTGCCCTAAATTACGGCAACCAAACGACTTGCAGGCATTAATCGTAAACAGAGTCGACATATATCACCAACGATTTCACAAGGTCGTTGATTTTGTCCGGCAACGCTCCCTTGTGGATGTGATTGCTCTCACATAAATAATTCTTTCAGAACGTAATGTAGCAATCCTTTATCTCACTGGAAGGGATTGTTTATGAAAATTAAAATGCTTGCTGCGGGTATCGCATTAACACTGCCGTTTTGGGCTTGCGCCAAAGATGTCACCATCATTTATACCAACGACCTCCATGCACATGTAGAGCCTTATAAAGTGCCGTGGATTGCTGACGGTAAACGAGATATTGGCGGCTGGGCAAATATCACTACGCTTGTTAAACAAGAAAAAGCTAAAAACAAAGCGACCTGGTTTTTTGATGCGGGTGACTATTTTACCGGGCCGTATATCAGCAGCCTGACTAAAGGCAAGGCGATTATCGATATTATGAATACCATGCCATTCGATGCGGTCACTATAGGTAATCATGAATTTGATCACGGCTGGGACAATACGTTATTACAGTTGAGTCAGGCAAAATTCCCGATTGTGCAGGGTAATGTTTTTTATCAGAACAGCAGTAAATCATTCTGGGATAAGCCCTATACCATCATTGAAAAAGACGGCGTGAAAATTGGCGTGATTGGTTTGCACGGTGTATTTGCCTTTAATGATACGGTATCTGCGGCAACGCGAGTGGGTATTGAGGCGCGTGATGAAATTAAATGGCTACAACGTTATATCGATGAACTCAAAGGCAAGGTTGATTTGACCGTTGCGCTGATTCACGAAGGTGTTCCGGCCCGCCAGTCCAGTATGGGGGGCACAGATGTGCGCCGCGCACTGGATAAAGATATTCAGACGGCAAGTCAGGTGAAAGGGCTGGATATTTTGATCACCGGGCATGCACATGTGGGTACGCCGGAACCGATTAAAGTCGGCAATACGCTCATCCTCTCCACTGACAGCGGTGGGATTGATGTCGGTAAACTGGTACTGGACTACAAAGAGAAGCCGCATGATTTTACGGTGAAAAACTTCGAGCTTAAAACCATTTACGCCGACGAGTGGAAGCCCGATCCGCAAACAAAACAGGTGATCGACGGCTGGAATAAAAAGCTTGATGAAGTGGTGCAACAAACGGTCGCGCAATCGCCGGTTGAATTAAAACGTGCCTATGGTGAATCGGCTTCCCTCGGGAACCTGGCGGCTGATGCTTTACTGGTAGCGGCGGGTAAAAACACCCAATTGGCGTTAACCAACTCTGGCGGCATTCGCAATGAGATCCCCGCAGGGGCGATTACGATGGGCGGCGTCATCAGTACCTTCCCGTTCCCCAACGAACTGGTGACGATGGAACTCACGGGTAAACAATTACGCAGTTTGATGGAACACGGCGCAAGTTTAAGTAATGGCGTTTTACAGGTATCGAAAGGCCTGGAAATGAAGTACGACAGCAGCAAACCGGTTGGTCAGCGGGTAATCACACTGACTCTGAATGGCAAACCCATTGAAGATGCGACAGTTTATTCTATTGCCACCCAGAGTTTCCTTGCTGATGGTGGAGATGGTTTTACCGCCTTTACCGAAGGGAAAGCGCGTAACACAACGGGCGGTTATTACGTTTATCACGCCGTGGTTGATTACTTCAAAGCGGGTAACACCATCACGGATGAACAGATCAACGGTATGCGCGTGAAAGATATCAAGTAAAAGTACGTATTGAGTTGATTCATTTGTTTGTTACCCGTTGATTTTGCAGATCCAGTATTCGGCCTACGCGAGGGCGCAGGCCGAATCAGATGCCTTAGCATCACCATCCGGTGGCAGGACGTTGTTTTTCGAATAAGCCCAGGTGTCGCTGTGTTGTCAGAATATCAGTCAAAACGTGCGAGGTGGATTGCGCTATAGAGAAATCTTTTATCGCCTCTAATTAAGATGAGTTTTTTTCAACTTCCCTGATTTTTCCTCACCATCATTGGTCATTTTTCGGTTGACGCCCCTCGGCTTTTCCTTCATCTTTACATCTGGACGTCTAAATGGATAGATGTTCACAACACAACATATAACTACAAGCGATTGACGAGGTAAGGTATGAGCTTTTTTCACGCCAGCCAGCGGGATGCCCTGAATCAGAGTCTGGCAGAAGTCCAGGGGCAGATTAACGTTTCGTTCGAGTTTTTCCCGCCGCGTACCAGTGAAATGGAGCAGACCCTGTGGAACTCCATCGATCGCCTTAGCAACCTGAAACCGAAGTTTGTGTCGGTGACCTATGGCGCGAACTCCGGCGAGCGTGACCGTACGCACAGCATTATTAAAGGCATTAAAGATCGCACTGGTCTGGAAGCGGCGCCGCATCTTACTTGCATTGATGCGACGCCCGACGAGCTGCGCACCATTGCACGTGACTACTGGAATAACGGTATTCGTCATATCGTGGCGCTGCGTGGCGATCTGCCGCCGGGAAGCGGTAAGCCGGAAATGTATGCTTCTGACCTGGTGACGCTGTTAAAAGAAGTGGCAGATTTCGATATCTCCGTGGCGGCGTATCCGGAGGTTCACCCGGAAGCAAAAAGCGCTCAGGCGGATTTGCTCAACCTGAAACGCAAAGTCGATGCCGGAGCCAACCGCGCGATTACTCAGTTCTTCTTTGATGTCGAAAGCTACCTGCGTTTTCGTGACCGCTGCGTATCGGCAGGCATTGATGTGGAAATCATTCCGGGCATTTTGCCGGTATCTAACTTTAAACAGGCGAAGAAATTTGCCGACATGACCAATGTGCGTATTCCGGCGTGGATGGCACAAATGTTCGACGGGCTTGATGATGATGCCGAAACCCGCAAGCTGGTGGGCGCGAATATCGCCATGGATATGGTGAAGATTTTAAGCCGTGAAGGAGTGAAAGATTTCCACTTCTATACGCTTAACCGTGCTGAAATGAGTTACGCGATTTGCCATACGCTGGGTGTTCGACCTGGTTTATAAATACTGTGACTTTTGTGAAAATCACACTGCGATCACAAATTTTAAACAGAGCACAAAATGCTGCCTGAAATGCGAGTGAGAAAATAAGGTAGTCAGCCTCGTTTTCTCCCTCATTTCTTGAAGGATACGAATCTAAAACCCTTTTTTATAAAGTATTTGTCCGAAATCGGACATAATCAAAAAAGCTTAATTACGATCAATTTGATCTACATCTCTTTAACCAACAATATGTAAGATCTCAACTATCGCATCCGTGGATTAATTCAATTATAACTTCTCTCTAACGCTGTGTATCGTAACGGTAACACTGTAGAGGGGAGCACATTGATGAGCACGTCAGACGATATCCATAACACGACAGCCACTGGCAAATGCCCGTTCCATCAGGGCGGTCACGACCAGAGCGCGGGTGGGGGCACAACCACGCGCGACTGGTGGCCAAATCAACTCCGTGTTGACCTGTTAAACCAACATTCTAATCGTTCTAACCCGCTGGGTGAGGACTTTGACTACCGCAAAGAATTCAGCAAATTAGATTACTACGGCCTGAAAAAAGATCTGAAAGCCCTGCTGACAGAATCTCAGCCGTGGTGGCCTGCCGACTGGGGCAGCTATGCCGGTCTGTTTATTCGTATGGCCTGGCACGGCGCGGGTACTTACCGTTCCATCGACGGACGCGGCGGCGCGGGTCGTGGTCAGCAACGTTTTGCACCGCTGAACTCCTGGCCGGATAACGTAAGCCTCGATAAAGCGCGTCGCCTGCTGTGGCCAATCAAACAGAAATATGGTCAGAAAATCTCCTGGGCCGACCTGTTTATCCTCGCGGGTAACGTGGCGCTGGAAAACTCCGGCTTCCGTACCTTCGGTTTTGGTGCCGGTCGTGAAGACGTCTGGGAACCGGATCTGGATGTTAACTGGGGTGATGAAAAAGCCTGGCTGACCCACCGTCATCCGGAAGCACTGGCGAAAGCACCGCTGGGCGCAACCGAGATGGGCCTGATTTACGTTAACCCGGAAGGCCCGGATCACAGCGGCGAACCGCTTTCTGCGGCAGCAGCTATCCGCGCGACCTTCGGCAACATGGGCATGAACGACGAAGAAACCGTGGCGCTGATTGCGGGTGGTCATACGCTGGGTAAAACTCACGGTGCCGGTCCGACATCAAATGTAGGTCCTGATCCAGAAGCTGCACCGATTGAAGAACAAGGTTTAGGCTGGGCGAGCACTTACGGCAGCGGCGTTGGCGCAGATGCCATCACCTCTGGTCTGGAAGTGGTCTGGACCCAGACACCGACCCAGTGGAGCAACTATTTCTTCGAGAACCTGTTCAAATATGAGTGGGTACAGACCCGCAGCCCGGCTGGCGCAATCCAGTTTGAAGCGGTAGACGCACCGGAAATTATCCCGGATCCGTTCGATCCGTCGAAGAAACGTAAACCGACAATGCTGGTGACTGACCTGACGCTGCGTTTTGATCCGGAGTTCGAGAAGATCTCTCGTCGCTTCCTCAACGATCCGCAGGCGTTCAACGAAGCCTTTGCCCGTGCCTGGTTCAAACTGACGCACAGGGATATGGGGCCGAAATCTCGCTACATCGGACCGGAAGTACCGAAAGAAGATCTGATCTGGCAAGATCCGCTGCCGCAGCCGATCTACAATCCGACCGAGCAGGACATTATCGATCTGAAATTCGCGATTGCGGATTCTGGTCTGTCTGTCAGCGAGCTGGTATCGGTGGCCTGGGCGTCTGCTTCTACCTTCCGTGGTGGCGACAAACGTGGTGGTGCCAATGGTGCACGTCTGGCATTAATGCCGCAGCGCGACTGGGATGTGAACGCCGCAGCCGTTTGTGCTCTGCCAGTTCTGGAGAAAATTCAGAAAGAGTCTGGCAAAGCTTCGCTGGCGGATATCATCGTGCTGGCAGGTGTGGTTGGCGTTGAGAAAGCCGCAAGCGCCGCAGGTTTGAGCATTCATGTACCGTTTGCGCCGGGCCGCGTTGATGCGCGTCAGGATCAGACTGACATTGAGATGTTCGAACTGCTGGAGCCAATTGCTGACGGTTTCCGTAACTATCGCGCTCGTCTGGACGTTTCCACCACCGAGTCACTGTTGATTGATAAAGCACAGCAACTGACGCTGACCGCGCCGGAAATGACTGCGCTGGTGGGCGGGATGCGCGTACTGGGGGCCAACTTCGATGGCAGCAAAAACGGCGTCTTCACTGACCGCGTTGGCGTATTGAGCAATGACTTCTTCGTGAACTTGCTGGATATGCGTTACGAGTGGAAAGCGACCGACGAATCGAAAGAGCTGTTCGAAGGCCGTGACCGCGAAACTGGCGAAGTGAAATACACAGCCAGCCGTGCGGATCTGGTCTTTGGTTCTAACTCTGTCCTGCGTGCGGTGGCGGAAGTCTACGCCAGCAGCGATGCCCACGAGAAGTTTGTTAAAGACTTCGTGGCGGCATGGGTGAAAGTGATGAACCTCGACCGTTTCGACCTGCTGTAATCTGACCTTCTTCAGCGACTGCCTTTCAGGCAGTCGCTGAAGTTTCTTTACCGGCGTATAGTGTCCACAGGAAAACTACACACTGGATCTCTCATGTCTGCCGCAGGAAAGAGCAACCCACTGGCAATCAGTGGCCTGGTTGTGCTCACACTTATCTGGAGTTATAGCTGGATTTTCATGAAGCAAGTCACCAGCTACATCGGTGCCTTCGACTTTACCGCCTTACGCTGCATTTTCGGCGCTCTCGTTTTATTCATCGTCCTTTTATTACGTGGTCGCGGAATGCGCCCGACACCGTTTAAATACACCTTAGCCATTGCCCTGTTACAAACCTGCGGGATGGTCGGCCTGGCGCAGTGGGCGCTGGTCAGCGGAGGAGCGGGGAAGGTGGCAATCCTGAGCTATACCATGCCGTTCTGGGTGGTGATTTTCGCCGCGTTGTTTCTCGGTGAACGCCTGCGACGTGGGCAATATTTCGCGATTCTGATTGCCGCTTTCGGCTTATTTTTGGTGTTGCAGCCGTGGCAACTCGATTTCTCTTCGATGAAAAGCGCCATGCTGGCAATCCTCTCCGGTGTGAGTTGGGGGGCGAGCGCGATTGTTGCTAAACGTCTGTATGCCCGCCATCCGCGCGTGGATTTATTGTCGCTAACATCCTGGCAGATGCTGTATGCGGCGCTGGTGATGAGCGTGGTCGCTTTACTGGTGCCGCAACGTGAAATTGACTGGCAACCCACCGTGTTCTGGGCGCTGGCCTACAGTGCGATTCTGGCGACAGCGCTGGCGTGGAGCTTATGGTTGTTTGTATTGAAAAACTTGCCTGCCAGTATTGCCAGCTTAAGCACACTGGCCGTTCCCGTTTGCGGCGTACTCTTTTCCTGGTGGCTGCTCGGTGAGAATCCGGGGGCCGTTGAAGGTAGCGGTATTGTGCTGATTGTGCTGGCACTGGCGCTGGTGAGCCGTAAGAAAAAAGAAGCCGTCAGTGTAAAAAGGATCTGAATTTTTTCTTCATGTGGGGAGATCGCTTATTTAGCAAAATACCGATAGTGCCCCACCATCCGCCAGCTAAACAGTACATCTTCTTCCTGCGCGCCTGCGCCAATGTTATGTATCACCAGCGGCGTACCGTCGCGGGCGAAGCCATCTGACACCACCCCAATATGTGCCAGCCCGTTATCTAATCGCCAGGAGACAATATCGCCCGATTGATAGTCACTGGGGTTCTTGCTGGTGGGGCGTGTTTTATCGTGGCGGGTAAACCAGGTTTCCAGATTAGGCACCCGACGGTGATCGATGTTGCTGTCCGGGCGCTTTAACTGCCATTTTTGCGGGTACGCAGCAAAATTCTTCGCCATATCTTCGTGCACCAGTTTCTGCAAATCGACCTTCTGGCTGCGCAATGCACGGATCACCACATCGGAACATACGCCGCGTTCTTGCGGGACATCACCGCCAGGATAGGTAAGCTGCACATACGCCGGATCGTAAAATAGCGTGCTGCCGATTTGCTGTCTGGCACCGTCTGCGATGGCAAGGTTGGTGTTGGCCTGGATCTGTACCACGGTTGGTGGAACGGCGGGAGATTTTAAGGAGTGGCTGGTAAATGCCGTTAGCAGGCTGACCAGCACCAGTGAAGCTTTCATCTGGTTCGTCCGTGAAAATAAGAGTCACAGATTCGACCTTCCGGGCTAACGATTGTTCTGTAGAGAAAATGTCCAGAAGCGGATAAAAAATTCCTGAACAACGTGGGAGTTTCAGACGGGTGATAACGTATAAAAAGTGCTCGAACAGTCCCCTCTCCCCTTTGGGGAGAGGGTTAGGGTGAGGGGAACAGGCCAACTCCGGGGCGAATATTTACCCTCACCCCGACCCTCTCCCTGAAAGGGCGAGGGGGAAAAACATGCCCGCAGTGACGAGTGAGCCACTTTGCCTGCACTCTCAAACTCCCGGACAAGCCGGGAGTTTGGAGTAGGTTATTCCCACTCTTGCAGGAAACGCTGACCATACTGGTCGGCTACCAGCAGTGCGGCGTAAACCTGATCTGGCGTCGCGCCGCCAGGCATGTTGTGGATGGTTTCACCTTCTGCACATGCCGCTTCTGCCACAATTCGCATTTTCGCCGGGACATCTTCTTTAATATCCAGTTGAGCGAGAGTTATTGGCAAACCTACCGCATGGCTAAGCGCAGCTACGGTTTCGATTTCCTCCACCGGCGCGTTTTCCAGCACCAGCTGCGTCAGCGTACCGAATGCTACTTTTTCACCATGATAATAGTGATGCGCGTCCGGGATAGCGGTCAGGCCGTTATGTACCGCGTGTGCCGCCGCCAGCCCGCCGCTTTCAAAACCAACACCGCTCAAATAGGTGTTCGCTTCAATCACGCGTTCCAGCGCCGGAGTCACTACATGCTGTTCGGCGGCAAGCATCGCTTTTTCGCCTTCTTCCAGCAGAGTGTTGTAGCACAGTTCTGCCAGTGCCAGCGCCGCCTGGGTGCACTTGCCGCCCGCCATGGTGGTCGCGCCGCTACGAGAGCAAGCACGCGCTTCAAACCAGGTTGCCAGCGCATCGCCGATACCCGCCGCTAACAGACGTGCAGGTGCGCCAGCGACGATTTTGGTGTCGACAATGACCATATTCGGGTTATTTGGCAACATCAGATAGCGGTCAAATTCACCCTCATCGGTGTAGATAACAGACAATGCGCTGCACGGTGCGTCGGTAGAGGCGATAGTCGGTGCGATCGCTACCGGAACACCCATGAAATGTGCCAGTGCTTTGGCAGTATCGAGAGTTTTTCCGCCACCGATACCGAGAATTGCGCCACACTGCGCAGTTTCCGCGATGCCACGCAGACGGTCGATCTCATTTTGCGAACATTCACCGCCAAACGGCGCAATTTCTACTACCAGTCCAGCATCTTTAAAGCTTTTCTCGACAGTGGATTGAGCAAAACCTAAAACAAATTTGTCACCCACCACTAACCAGCGTTCTGCCAGCGGCTTCAGGTATTCGCCCAGACGATTAATCACATCAGCGCCCTGGATGTATTTACCCGGTGATTGAATAATGCGGTCCATAATTGCTCCTTTAGAGATGAGTAGTGCCAAATGCGGCATTCCAGTCGTGTTCGAACTTCTCTATAGCTGACTCTACCGCAGGGGTGTTGAGCATTTGTTGCGCTACATCTAAGGGCAGGGTGATGGATTCACATCCTGCCAGTAAACAGTCCAGCGCCTGACGCGGCGTTTTAAAGCTGGCTGCCAGCACCATGCTTTCTGGCGCGTGCATTTCCAACAGCGCTTGCAGCTCCTGAACCGTACGAATGCCGTCACCGCCCTGGGCGTCGACGCGGTTAACATACGGAGCAACATATTTTGCCCCTGCCAGCGCGGCTAATAACCCTTGTGCGGCGCTATATACAGCGGTGCCAAGTGTAGTAATACCCTCTTTTTTCAGCATTTTAATGGCGGCAAGACCTTCGGAAGTTACCGGGATTTTCACCACAATGCCCGGAATGGCGTCGCGCAGGCGCTTCGCTTCTTCCACCATACCCTGCGCGTCACGACTCATGGTCTGAGCAAACAAAATACCCTCATCACCAATCGCTTTTTGCAGACGCGGCAGCACTTCCCATATGGACTCCTTGCTGGCAGCGATAATGCTCGGGTTAGTTGTCACCCCGGCAATCGGGAATATGCGTGCCAGACGTTCGACTTCTGCGACGTTAGCGGTGTCCAGATACAGTTCCATGATGTTTCCTTTTACAGTTCCAGTTCATGTTGCAGCAGGCTGGCGATAGCGTCGGCAGAGGCGGCGTTAACCAGCGCGTTACGGAATTCTTCGTGCATGATGCGACGAGCGAGGCGCGAGAAAATGCGCATGTGCTGATCGCCCGCAGCATGTTTGTTCAGGGTTAACATAATGATGAATTGCGCTTCATCATCGCCCCAGCGCACCGGCGCTGCCAGACGCGCCACGCTGATGGTGGATTGCTCAATGTGTTCTGATTTGCTGTGGGGAATGGCAAAACTAAAGCCCAGACCGGTAGAGAAAACGGCCTCGCGCGCCCACAAGTCGGCTTCCAGTTTACGCGGATAGCGACAGCGGCCCGCCAGCAGCAGGTTATCGGTCATGCCTTTGAGCACTTCTTCTTTGCTGCGCCAGTCGCTTTCCAGTGTGATGCACTCGGCGGTGACCAGCGGTGCGTCTTGTTGGGTCATGCGGAATTGCGCCAGCAGGTGTTCCACTTCCAGCGAAGTACGGCAGGCCATTGCCTGGTTGAGCAACTTGCGGCACTCACGGCTATCAAGTTGCGCCATCCGCGCTTTCGCCGCCGGAATTGATGGTGCGCTCATGCTGAGTTCATCCAGCCCTAAGCCGACCAGCAACGGCAGCACGGAACCTTTCGCTCCTAGTTCACCGCACAGACCAATCCATTTGCCCTGGCGATGCACCGCCTGCACGGCGTAATCGAGCGCCCGCAGGAATGCCGGATTCAGGCTGTTATAGTGACGAGTAACCTTAGCGTTATCGCGATCCACTGCCAGCAGATATTGCGTCAGGTCATTACTACCAATACTAAAGAAATCAATCTCTTCACAGCATTGATCGATGATGAACATCACCGACGGCACTTCCAGCATGATGCCGAGCTGGATTTTCTCATCAAACGGAATGTGTTCGTTACGCAGTTGCTGTTTTGCTTCCGCCAGTTTTTCTTTCACCCATAAGATCTCTTCCATTGAGGAGATCATCGGGATCATGATTTTCAGGCTGCCGTGAGCGGAGGCACGGAGAATCGACCGTAGTTGTGTGGTAAATAACGACGCGTACTCTTCATAAATACGCACGGCGCGATAACCGAGGAACGGGTTTGCCTCTGCGGGAATGTTCAGATAATCAACGGGTTTGTCACCGCCAATATCCATAGTGCGCACAATAATGCTGCGTCCGTTGGCGGACTCCAGCGCCTGACAAAAAATGTTGTACAGCTCGCTTTCGCCCGGTGCACTGGTGCGATCCATATAGAGCATTTCAGTGCGGAATAAACCAACGCCTTCCGCACCATTGCCGAATGCGGCCTGCGCTTCCACGGAGTGAGCGATGTTAGCGGCAATTTCAATGCGGATACCGTCAGCGGTACGGGCTTGTTGGGTCAGCCAGACACGCTGTTGCTCACGCAGGGCGTCCTGTACGCGGGCTTCTTGCTGATAATAACGGGCCACGGCTTCCCCTGGCTCAACCACAATCGCCCCTGCGTTGCCGTCGATATAAATCGTTTGATGCTGCCACGGAGTAAGGGCATCAATATCCACACCTACCAGCGTCGGAATGTTGAACGAACGGGCAAGGATCACCGTATGTGAGGTGGTGCCGCCACTTTTCAGTAATAGACCTTTGAGGTGACTTTTATCCAGTTCGAGGAACTGGCTGGGGGTCAGTTCATCAGCCATACAAATGGCGGGCTGCGTCAGTTTGCCCGGTGCCGGGAAGCGTTGCTCACCGTAGATTTGCTGGAGTAACTGGAAGCAGACGTCGCGTACGTCCAGAGCACGTTCTTGCAGGTAGCTGCTGCTGGAACGGGCGAACTCTTCGCAAAAGTGATTCGCACTGGCAACAATCGCTTCGGCGCAGCTTAATCCGGCGCTGACACCTGCCAGTAAATGTTCGCGCAGGGAAGTATCGCCAGCCAGGGATCGGTGCGCTTCCAGAATCGCGCTGGTAGCACCGTCGCTATCCAGCAGACGAAACTCTATGTTTTTCAGTACCAGCGTCAGACCGTTTTCCAGTGCGGATTGTTCGGCGTCAACGCCTTTGGCTGCGGGAAGATTACCCAGCGCATTGAGATCTAAAGAAGAGATCGGCGTCAGAATGCCGCCTGCGCTACCGCTGCACACGGTGCGGGCGCGGATAATTTGCGGATTCAGATTGGTCAGTGAAACCGGCAGTGGTTCCAGTTCGTCAGATTTAACTTCCGCCAGCGGCGCATCGCAGTGGGGGAATTCATCGCGCAGCCATTGGCTTAAACGCTGGTGCGCTTCCTGTTCGTCGGCCCCGGAAATCAGTAACTGGCAGTTATCGCCCGCCAGCGTGTCGGTGCCAATCAGCGCAAGGGCGCTTTTGGCGTTGCCCTTGCGGTCAGTGCGCAGGTTATGCCACTCAATTTGTGATGAAAAAGTATTACACAGCGTTTCAACGTGGCTTGCCGGACGCGCATGGACGCCGTTAGGTAGCTCACAAATAAATTCCACAATCAGGGCCATTGCCTTTCTCCCGGTACGGTTTTCTGTTTACAGGATAAGAGCGCACGGTAACGGCCTGCCATGTGACAAATCTGCCAAAAGCTGGACAAATGTAATGTAACCGTCAATTTGCGACGCGTCTCACAAGACGCCGTTTTGCGGCATGCTTCCGGATTATCGCAAGTTATGAGGCGGATCGCATTTTTGTACTGATATTACAAAAGTCCAGTAAATGGCCTTTTTATCCACTGTTTGCTCCGCCTGCGATTGCCTATTGTTTCTTCCATCAAAAATATGGACATGGGCTTTCGCAAGCCCGGGAGCAGCTTATGAATGAGTTGGTGCAGATCCTGAAAAATACCCGTCAGCATTTAATGACGGGCGTTTCACACATGATTCCCTTCGTGGTATCGGGCGGTATTTTGCTGGCGGTTTCCGTCATGTTGTATGGCAAAGGCGCAGTGCCGGATGCCGTAGCCGATCCGAATCTGAAAAAACTGTTTGATATCGGCGTTGCAGGTTTGACGCTGATGGTGCCTTTCCTCGCCGCTTACATCGGTTATTCCATTGCAGAACGTTCTGCGCTGGCTCCATGCGCTATCGGTGCTTGGGTTGGTAACAGCTTTGGCGCGGGCTTCTTTGGTGCACTGATCGCCGGGATTATCGGCGGCATTGTGGTGCATTACCTGAAGAAAATTCCGGTGCATAAAGTTCTGCGCTCGGTGATGCCAATCTTCATCATTCCTATCGTCGGCACACTGATTACCGCTGGCGTCATGATGTGGGGGCTGGCGACGCTGATTGGTCGTAAAAATTTCTCCGCAGAAGAGCGCGAAACCGGCAAGGCGGCACTGGTGATGGGCTGTGTTGGCGTTACTGAAGGGGCGATTCCTTTCGCCGCTGCCGATCCGCTGCGTGTTATTCCTTCCATCATGGTCGGTTCAGTTTGTGGTGCAGTAACTGCGGCGCTGGTCGGTGCGCAGTGCTATGCAGGCTGGGGTGGTCTGATTGTGCTGCCGGTGGTTGAAGGCAAGCTGGGTTATATCGCAGCAGTGGCTGTCGGAGCAGTGGTGACGGCTGTTTGTGTGAACGTGCTGAAAAGTCTGGCGCGTAAAAATGGGTCTTCGACTGATGAAAAAGAAGACGACCTGGATTTGGATTTTGAAATTAATTAATTGAGGAACGAGCCATGACGAAAATTATTGCAGTAACCGCGTGTCCATCTGGTGTTGCCCATACCTATATGGCGGCAGAGGCGCTGGAAAGTGCCGCGAAAGCGAAAGGCTGGGAAGTGAAAGTAGAAACCCAGGGCTCGATTGGTCTGGAAAATGAACTGACTGCGGAAGACGTGGCGAGCGCCGATATGGTGATTCTGACCAAAGATATCGGCATCAAGTTTGAAGAGCGTTTTGCTGGCAAGACCATCGTGCGCGTCAACATCAGCGACGCGGTAAAACGCGCTGATGCCATTATGAGCAAAATTGAAGCTCACCTGGCACAAACCGCTTAAGTTCTTATCCCGCCCGTAAGGGCGGGTTCGCTTTCCCACAGGAGTTCCTCATGACGAATCGTATCTCTCGCCTCAAAACTGCACTGTTTGCCAATACCCGTGAAATCTCGCTGGAGCGGGCGCTGCTTTATACCGCCAGCCATCGGCAAACCGAAGGCGAACCGGTGATATTGCGCCGGGCGAAAGCAACAGCGTATATCCTTGAACATGTTGAAATTTCGATTCGTGATGAAGAACTGATTGCCGGTAACCGTACGGTGAAACCGCGCGCCGGAATTATGTCGCCGGAAATGGACCCTTACTGGCTGCTGAAAGAGCTGGATCAATTCCCGACGCGTCCGCAGGACCGCTTTGCTATCAGCGAAGAAGATAAACGTATCTACCGCGAAGAGTTGTTCCCGTACTGGGAAAAACGTTCGATGAAAGATTTCATTAACGGGCAGATGACGGATGAAGTAAAAGCCGCGACCAGCACGCAGATTTTCAGCATCAACCAGACGGATAAAGGCCAGGGGCACATTATTATTGATTACCCGCGCCTGCTGAATCACGGGCTGGGTGAGCTGGTAGCGCAAATGCAGCAACATTGTCAGCAACAGCCGGAGAATCACTTTTATCAGGCCGCGTTGTTACTGCTGGAAGCCTCGCAGAAACACATTTTGCGTTACGCCGAACTGGCGGAAACGATGGCGGCAAACTGCACAGATGCCCAGCGTCGCAAAGAGCTGCTGACTATTGCGGAGATCTCCCGCCATAACGCGCAACATAAGCCGCAGACGTTCTGGCAGGCGTGCCAGTTATTCTGGTACATGAACATCATTCTGCAATACGAATCCAACGCCAGTTCGCTGTCTTTAGGGCGCTTCGACCAGTATATGTTGCCGTTCTATCAGGTATCATTAACCCAGGGCGAAGATCCGGCGTTCCTGAAAGAACTGCTCGAATCTTTATGGGTGAAATGCAACGACATCGTGCTGTTGCGCTCCACCAGTAGCGCGCGTTATTTCGCCGGTTTCCCGACCGGCTATACCGCACTGCTCGGCGGGTTAACTGAGAACGGACGTAGCGCGGTGAACGTACTTTCGTTCCTCTGTCTCGACGCCTATCAAAGTGTGCAATTACCGCAACCGAACCTGGGGGTGCGCACTAACGCCTTGATCGACACGCCGTTCCTGATGAAAACCGCCGAAACCATTCGCCTTGGCACCGGTATTCCGCAAATCTTCAACGATGAAGTGGTGGTGCCAGCGTTCCTCAACCGTGGCGTTTCGCTGGAAGATGCACGCGACTATTCCGTAGTGGGCTGTGTGGAATTATCTATTCCCGGCAGAACCTACGGCTTGCATGACATCGCGATGTTTAATCTGCTGAAAGTGATGGAAATCTGCCTGCATGAAAATGAAGGCAATGCTGCGCTGACTTATGAAGGTTTACTGGAGCAGATCCGCGCCAAGATCAGCCACTACATCACCCTGATGGTTGAGGGCAGCAATATTTGCGATATCGGTCACCGTGACTGGGCACCTGTACCGCTGCTCTCATCGTTTATCAGCGATTGTCTGGAAAAAGGCCGCGATATTACCGATGGCGGTGCGCGTTATAACTTCTCCGGCGTACAGGGGATCGGTATCGCCAACCTGAGCGATTCTCTCCATGCGTTGAAAGGTATGGTTTTTGAGCAACAGCGTTTAAGTTTTGACGAATTGCTGTCGGTATTAAAAGCCAACTTCGCAACGCCAGAAGGCGAAAAAGTCCGTGCTCGCTTAATTAACCGCTTCGAGAAATACGGTAACGATATCGACGAGGTGGATAACATCAGCGCCGAACTGTTACGCCACTACTGCAAAGAAGTGGAAAAATACCAGAACCCGCGCGGCGGCTACTTCACGCCGGGATCGTATACCGTTTCTGCTCACGTCCCGTTGGGATCGGTGGTTGGCGCGACGCCAGACGGTCGTTTTGCCGGGGAACAACTGGCAGACGGTGGCTTGTCTCCCATGCTGGGCCAGGACGCACAAGGACCAACGGCGGTACTGAAATCAGTCAGCAAGCTCGATAACACGCTGCTTTCTAACGGTACGTTGCTGAACGTGAAATTCACTCCGGCGACCCTGGAAGGTGAAGCGGGATTACGCAAACTGGCTGACTTCTTACGGGCATTTACCCAGCTTAAGTTACAACACATTCAGTTTAACGTGGTGAACGCCGACACGTTGCGGGAAGCGCAACAGCGCCCACAAGATTATGCCGGGCTGGTGGTGCGCGTTGCCGGATACAGCGCCTTCTTTGTCGAACTGTCGAAGGAGATCCAGGATGACATCATCCGCCGGACAGCGCATCAGCTGTAACGTTGTGGAAACGCGCCGCGATGATGTGGCGCGCATTTTCAACATTCAGCGTTATTCACTGAATGACGGCGAGGGCATTCGTACGGTGGTCTTTTTTAAAGGCTGTCCGCATCTTTGCCCGTGGTGTGCTAATCCGGAGTCGATCTCCGGCAAAATCCAGACGGTACGCAGAGAGGCGAAATGTCTGCACTGTGCGAAATGTTTGCGTGATGCGGATGAATGCCCGTCCGGGGCGTTTGAACGGATTGGTCGCGATATCAGCCTTGACGCGCTGGAACGGGAAGTGATGAAAGATGACATTTTCTTTCGCACGTCCGGCGGCGGCGTCACGCTTTCTGGCGGCGAAGTGTTAATGCAGGCGGAGTTTGCTACCCGTTTTTTACAGCGGCTTCGGTTGTGGGGTGTGTCATGCGCCATCGAAACTGCCGGAGACGCGCCGACCAGCAAGTTGTTACCGCTGGCGAAATTGTGCGATGAAGTGTTGTTCGATTTAAAAATTATGGACGCGACTCAGGCGCGGGATGTGGTGAAGATGAACCTGCCACGCGTGCTGGAGAATCTGCGTTTGCTGATTAGTGAGGGCGTCAACGTGATCCCGCGTTTACCGCTGATCCCTGGTTTCACGCTCAGCCGGGAGAATATGCAGCAGGCGCTGGACGTGCTGATCCCGCTGAATATCAGGCAGATCCATCTGTTACCGTTTCATCAGTACGGCGAACCGAAATACCGCCTGCTGGGGAAAACATGGTCGATGAAAGAGGTGTCTGCGCCGTCGTCAGCCGATGTGACAACGATGCGCGAAATGGCAGAACGGGCCGGATTTCAGGTTACCGTGGGAGGTTAAAATGGCATACCTGGTGGCAGTAACCGCCTGCGTAAGCGGCGTGGCGCATACTTATATGGCGGCGGAACGGCTGGAAAAGTTGTGCCTGTTAGAGAAGTGGGGCGTCAGCATTGAAACTCAGGGCGCGCTGGGAACGGAGAATCGTTTAGCGGACGAGGATATCCGTCGGGCGGATGTTGCGCTGTTAATTACGGATATCGAGCTTGCCGGTGCTGAGCGATTTGAACATTGCCGCTATGTGCAATGCAGCATCTACGCTTTCCTGCGTGAGCCGCAGCGGGTGATGAGCGCGGTGCGCAAAGTGCTTTCTGCGCCGCAGCAAACCCATCTTATTCTGGAGTAGTCGGTTTTTCTGTCAGTTGGCTGTGGTACTGCCGACGATATTCCGACGGCGAGCGTTCGGTATTTTTACGAAACAGACGGCAGAAGTAGTTGCTGTCGACAAAGCCGCAGGCGTGCGCCACTTCTTTTACCTTCAGGTCATAGCCTTTCAATAACGTCTTAGCGTGCTCCAGTCGCGTGTGATTCAGGTATTCGTTAAAACCAATGGCCCCCGTTTTTTGAAACAGGTGCGAGAGGTAATTTGGCGAAATATAGAATGCCTGTGCGACAGATTCGCGGGTAAGCGCGGAGGCATAGCGTTCGTCGATATAATCGCGAATAGCTTCGAATAGAGCCTGGCTACGTGAGGCGGTCTGGATTTGGCTGCCGAGCAAATCGCGGCAGTGGCTAAGCAGGCTGGCGACGATAAGCCTTGCCGTTTGCTGCTCCTGCGGCTGCATTTGCATTTCATTGAGCGTTTGTAGCAGAAAAGAACCAATGCGCGGGCCGCGTCGGGCGACGTGTTGCTTCGCCAGATTTTGATATTGTTTGCCATCCCATTGCACGACGCTGAAGCCGAGTTGCTGTTTGCCAAACAGCACGCTAAAGGTAGTGGCGGGGGCTTGCCATTGTGGAAAATTCCAGCCACCAGCGGCAACGTACAGCACATCGCCGGGAACTAACGTTGCTCCAGCGCCGGTATCAACAAACTCACCTTCCAGCACAATTTCCAGACGTGGAAAATCGACCTGATACGCAAGATCGGGCACCGGGCCGTTACTGCTGGCAAAGTAAATCTGGCGCAGGGACAGCGGGCCGTTGATCAGGCGGGAGAGCAGATAGCTGACGTCGTGATACATGTTATTCCCTTAGGTATGTAGACGGGAAAACAGTAACTGGCATTATTAAAAAAGGCCACCTGAAAAGTGTGGCCTGAGGGGAGTTCGATGTAAACATTGCGGCAGTATCGCATCCGGCAAATAGCGCCAGACGCGATACAAAGGTCATTTACTGATTACCTACCTGGTCGCCATATGGCAGCGTGTCGTAATCGATCAGCGCGTTTTTCTTGTACGGGTTACCAATCCAGCGGGTAGTTTCTTTGAACTGCGGATTCACCACTGAACGGGTTGGATCGTAACCGTCGTAAGATAAGCCCGCCAAATCTGACCAGGTGTGGATCAGTTCCGCAAGGCTGTATTTACGATCAACATCCTGTGAGAAATCACGCGGATGAGTCGCTTGCCATTTTTCCGACGTCCACAGCAGGAACGGAATGGTGTACATGTGGCGCGTCGGGTTGTCCTCATTACGCCCCTGGGTTTTATGCGGCGGCGTGTCGTAAACCTCTTCACCGTGGTCAGAGAAGTAAACCAGGAATCCGTTCGGGTCTGCCGCTTTAAAGTCTTTAATCAGGCTGGCAACCACATGATCGTTATACAGGTTAGCGTTGTCATAATCGTTATATGACTCCAGCTCTTCTGCGTTTAATCCCGGTGGGACATGATCGGTATTGCCATCAAACTTGCCCTGATTTTCCGGGTAGCGGTATTTGTATTTGATATGCGTACCCAGCAGATGAACGATGATCAGTTTCTTCGGCGCAGGGTCCTTCAGCACTTCCTGGAACGGCTTCAGCACGTTAGTGTCGTATTCACGCGCACTCTGCGTACGTTGCTGGTTCATGTAGTACTGCTTGTCGGTCTGGCGCGAAAATACCGTCAGCATCGTATTGCGGGCGGTCATTGTCTGCTGGTTGGTGATCCAGAAGGTTTTATAACCCGCCTGTTTCATCATGTTCATCAGCGACGGCTGCGTCAGATACAGATCCGGGTTCTTTTCATTGGCAAAGGTCAGCGCCTGTTGCAGGATTTCAATGGTGTACGGACGAGACGTAACCACGTTATTAAACACGGTCAGATTCGGATCGGTTTTATGCAGCGCATCCAGCTCCGGCGTGGTTTCACGCGGATAACCGTACAGACTCATGCGTCCACGCTGGGTCGATTCGCCAATTACCAGCACTAAGGTGCGCGGTTCGTTACCCGATTCATCTTTGAAATTAGCCAGCGGCGGCAAGGCATTATTTTCATTCAGTAGCTTTGTTAGCGAGTTTAGTTGCTGACGATACTGATAATAGCCGGTCAGGAATTGCCACGGTGCGGCAGGCTCCATACGCGATGCCAGGTTATCCAACGTTTTCTCAAACGGCTTGTTCTTGATAAACGTATTCATGGCGATCGGATGCAGAATCAAGCCATAAAGCAGGGCAAAAGAGACAACATAACGCCACGGCTTTGGAATATAGACCGGGCGCAGGCGTGTCCACAGCAGAACTGCCACCGCCGTATAGGCCAGCGCGATAAGCACAATTTTCAGGCTGAAATACTGGCTTAAATACTCGCTGGCTTCGTTGGTGTTGGTTTCGAACATCACAAACAGAACGCTCTGCGAGAACTCCTGACCGTAGATGACGTAATAGCACAGCGCCGCCAGAGAGGCCGCCCATAGCACCACGCCGATCACTGCGGCAATAATTTTAATCCGCTTCGGAAAGAGGAATACCGGGATCAACCACAGCGAACTGAATAACAGCGAGTCGCGAATGCCGTTAGTGCCACTATAACCACTGATGTAAATAATGGCCTGTAGCAGAGTAGAGAAAAACCAAAAGTAGAGCAGTGCCCAACCCAGGGCTTTCCAGCTAAAAAGGGGTTTAGCCTGGACTTCTGTGGAATGCATAGTAAGAACCTGTCTTGAAAAAAATATCGCCGAATGTAACGACAATTCCTTAAGGATATCTGAAGGGATATCCAGAATTTGAATAAAATGCAGACAGAAATATATTGAAAACGAGGGTGTTAGAACAGAAGTATTTCAGAAAACCCTCGCGCAAAAGCACGAGGGTTTGCAGGAGGGGGGAAGATTAGCCGGTATTACGCATACCTGCCGCAATCCCGGCAATAGTAACCATTAACGCTTGCTCGACGCGAGGATCCGGTTCCTGGCCTTCTTTTTCTGCCTGGCGGGAGCGGTGCAGCAACTCGGCCTGCAATACGTTCAGCGGGTCGGTGTAAATATTCCGTAGCTGAATAGACTCTGCAATCCACGGCAGATCGGCCATCAAATGGGAATCGTTGGCAATCGCCAGCACCACTTTGATGTCTTCTTCTTGCAGATTGCGTAACTCTTTACCTAACGGCCACAGTGCTTTGTCTACCAGACGTTGATCATAGTATTCCGCCAGCCACAGGTCTGCTTTGGCGAAGACCATCTCCAGCATGCCGAGACGCGTCGAGAAGAATGGCCAATCGCGGCACATGGCTTCCAGTTCGCTCTGCTTGCCATCTTCGACCACTTTTTGCAGCGCCGTACCTGCACCCAGCCAGGCGGGGAGCATCAGGCGGTTTTGTGTCCAGGCAAAAATCCACGGAATGGCGCGCAGTGACTCGACGCCGCCGGTTGGGCGACGTTTCGCCGGACGTGAACCCAACGGCAGTTTGCCCAGTTCCTGTTCCGGCGTAGCGGAGCGGAAGTAAGGCACAAAATCTTTGTTTTCACGTACGTAGCCACGGTAGAGATCGCAGGAGATGACTGACAGTTCATCCATAATGCGACGCCAGCTCTCTTTCGGCTCAGGCGGTGGCAGCAGGTTGGCTTCCAGAATCGCCCCGGTGTACAGCGACAGGCTGCTGACGGTGATTTCTGGCAGACCATATTTAAAGCGGATCATCTCGCCCTGTTCAGTCACGCGCAGGCCACCTTTCAGGCTTCCTGGCGGTTGTGACAGCAGCGCCGCATGAGCAGGTGCGCCGCCGCGACCAATGGAACCGCCGCGACCGTGGAACAACGTCAGCTCAATACCCGCTTTTTCGCAGGTTTTGATTAATGCATCCTGTGCCTGATATTGCGCCCAGGAAGCTGCCATCACGCCCGCATCTTTTGCTGAGTCGGAATAGCCAATCATCACCATCTGTTTGCCCTGAATCAGGCCGCGATACCAGTCGATATTCAGCAGCTGGGTCATGACATCGTTGGCGTTGTTCAGGTCATCGAGGGTTTCAAACAGCGGAGCAACCGGCATCGCAAACCCGATACCCGCTTCTTTCAGCAGCAGGTGGACAGCCAGCACGTCGGACGGCGTTTTCGCCATCGAGATCACGTAGGCGGCAATGGAGCCTTGCGGCGCTTCGGCAATCACCTGGCAGGTATCGAGCACTTCGCGCGTTTCGGCGCTTGGTTGCCAGTTGCGCGGCAGAAGCGGACGTTTGGAGTTCAGTTCGCGGATCAGGAACGCCTGTTTGTCGGCCTCTGACCAGCTTTCGTAGTCGCCGATACCGAGGTAGCGGGTCAGCTCGCCCAGCGCTTCGGTATGGCGGGTGCTCTCCTGACGGATATCAATACGGACCAGCGGTACGCCGAAACATTTCACGCGGCGCAGGGTGTCGAGCAGATCGCCGTTGGCGATAATACCCATGCCACACGCCTGAAGTGACTGGTAGCAAGCGTAGAGCGGTTCCCACAGTTCTTCGTTTTGTGTCAGCAGGCCTTCTGGTTTTGGCAGTTCTTCGCCTTTCAGGCGCGCTTCCAGCCATGCCTGTGTCGCCATCAGGCGAGAACGCAGGTTTTTCATCAGATAGCGATACGGTTCTGCGGCACCTTCTTCGCCAACCAGCGCCAGCAGTTCAGGGGTCGCTTCAACCATCGACAGTTCAGAAACCAGCACCTGAATATCTTTCAGGAACAGATCGGTGGCTTTCCAGCGACTGAGCAGCAGGACGTGGCGGGTGATATCGGCAGTGACGTTCGGGTTGCCGTCGCGGTCACCGCCCATCCACGAGGTAAAACGGACCGGAACAAATTCGACGGGCAGTTTGTAGCCGAGATTCTCTTCCAGTTGTTCGTTCAGTTCGCGCAGGTAATTCGGTACGCCTTGCCACAGGCTGTTTTCTACTACGGCAAAGCCCCATTTGGCTTCATCTACCGGGCTTGGACGCAGCTTACGGATTTCATCGGTATGCCATGACTGGGCGATCAACTGGCGCAGGCGGCGCATCAGCTGGTTGTGTTCGTAGTCAGCGATATCTTTGTTATCGAGCTGTTTTAAGCAGGCGTTCACTTCCACCATTTTGTGGATCAGTGTACGACGGGTAATTTCGGTTGGGTGAGCCGTGAGGACCAGTTCCAGCGACAGCGATTCCACTGCTTTTTTGATGGTGTCTTCGCTCAGTTCCGGCTGGTTTTTCAGTTTACGCAGGGTGCGGGCGATCACTTCCGGGTTGCTGGCAGCTTCGCCTTTCGGCGAAATGCTGTGGTATTGCTCGGCGGTGTTGGCCAGGTTCAGGAATTGACTAAACGCACGCGCAACGGGCAGCAGCTCGTCGTTCGACAAATTTTGTAAGGTGGTGAGCAACTCCTGGCGGTTAGCATCATTGCCAGCGCGTGAAGATTTGGACAACTTACGGATAGTTTCTACGCGTTCAAGAATGTGTTCTCCTAACGCATCCTTGATGGTTTCTCCCAGCACTTTGCCGAGCATACTGACATTACTACGCAATGCGGAATATTGTTCGTTCATATTACCCCAGACACCCCATCTTATCGTTTGATAGCCCTGTATCCTTCACGTCGCATTGGCGCGAATATGCTCGGGCTTTGCTTTTCGTCGTCTTTTATAAAGCCACGTAAAAGCGGTGACGTCAAATGCTGCGAAATCGCTTCAGCAAACGAATAAATAGCAGGAATTTACGCCATTAAATTCACGACGCTTTAAATAAGCGTAACTTATGGGAATGTTAAAAAATCGCCTCGAGTAACACCAAAGGTGTAGGTCGGATAAGATGCGCAAGCATCGCATCCGACATTGTTTGGCCTACGTTTTAATGCCAGCAAAAATGGTGAATCACCTGGGTGATCAGTTCGCGGGTGGGCTTGATAAACCGTGTTTCCAGATATTCATCAGGTTGATGAGCCTGATTAATTGAGCCAGGGCCCAGAACCAGCGTCGGGCATAACGTTTGAATAAACGGCGCTTCGGTACAGTAATTCACCACTTCGGTCTTTGCTCCTAGCAATTTCTCAACTACTTCAACCAGTTGATGATTTGGCGGGCATTCATAGCCAGGGATCGGCGGATGCAGCTCGTCGACCGTCAGACGACCCGGCCAGCGTTCGCTCACCGGAGCCAGCGCATCGTTGAGTAGGCCATTAAGTTCATTGAGTGTCATGCCCGGCAGCGGACGAATATCCATATGCAACTCACAGCAAGCACAAATACGGTTAGAAGCGTCGCCACCGTGAATATGCCCGAGGTTGAGCGTGGGGTATGGCACGGTAAACGCTTCATAGTGATAGCGTTCTTTCAGGTTATCGCGCAATTGCAAAATATGCCCGATGGCGTCGTGCATCAGTTCGATAGCGTTAACTCCGCGTGCTGGATCGCTGGAGTGGCCCGACTGGCCCATAATTCGAATGGCATTTGAGATGTGACCTTTATGCGCGCGTACCGGTTGCAGCGACGTTGGCTCGCCAATGATGGCGCAATCCGGGCGCAGGGCGGTAGTTTCGGCAAAATAACGCGCTCCGGCCATACTGGTTTCTTCATCGGCAGTCGCCAGAATGTAGAGCGGTTTTGCAAGCTTCGTGACGTCGACATCGCGTAGCGCATCAAGGATAAACGCAAAAAAGCCTTTCATGTCGGCGGTGCCTAAGCCGTAAAGCTTGCCGTCATGCTCCGTCAGTGTAAACGGATCGCGCGTCCAGCGTCCGTCATCAAATGGCACCGTATCGGTATGCCCCGCCAGCAACAAACCGCCAGCCCCCTGTCCGGTACTTGCCAGCATATTAAATTTGTTGCGAGTTCCTGGCACAGGCTGCACTTCCACATTGAAGCCTAAATCTTTAAACCAGTCCGCCAGCAGAGTGATTAAATCTGCATTGCTTTGATCGAGTGCCTCTTCCGTGGCGCTTATTGAAGGTGTGGCAATCAGAGCACGGTAAATCTCGATAAATGGCGGTAATTTGTTTTTCATTGTTGACACACCTCTGGTCATGATAGTATCAATATTCATGCAGTATTTATGAATAAAAATACACTAACGTTGAGCGTAATAAAACCCACCAGCCGTAAGGTGAATGTTTTACGTTTAACCTGGCAACCAGACATAAGAAGGTGAATAGCCCCGATGTTGAATACGCTGATTGTGGGTGCCAGCGGCTACGCTGGCGCAGAGCTAGTGACCTATGTAAATCGCCATCCGCATATGAACATAACCGCTTTGACTGTTTCAGCGCAAAGCAATGATGCGGGAAAGTTAATCTCCGATTTGCATCCGCAGCTAAAAGGCATCGTTGATCTGCCGTTGCAGCCGATGTCGGATATCAGCGAGTTTAGCCCAGGGGTGGACGTGGTGTTTCTCGCCACCGCCCATGAAGTTAGCCACGATTTAGCGCCGCAATTTCTTGAAGCCGGCTGCGTGGTGTTCGACCTTTCCGGCGCGTTTCGTGTTAACGACGCCGCCTTCTATGAAAAATATTACGGCTTTACCCATCAATACCCGGAACTGCTGGAACAGGCAGCCTACGGTCTGGCGGAGTGGTGCGGTAATAAATTAAAAGAAGCGAACTTGATTGCGGTGCCAGGCTGTTATCCGACGGCAGCACAGCTGGCGCTGAAACCGTTGATTGATGCCGATCTTCTTGACCTCATTCAGTGGCCGGTGATCAACGCTACCAGCGGCGTGAGCGGTGCAGGACGTAAGGCAGCGATTTCAAATAGTTTTTGTGAAGTTAGCCTGCAACCGTATGGCGTCTTTACCCATCGCCATCAACCAGAGATCGCCACACACCTCGGTGCTGACGTTATCTTCACCCCGCATCTGGGCAATTTCCCGCGCGGCATTCTCGAAACCATTACCTGCCGCCTGAAATCGGGTGTGACCCAGGCGCAAGTCGCGCAAGTGTTACAGCAGGCGTATGCCCATAAACCGCTGGTGCGGCTGTATGACAAAGGCGTTCCGGCGCTGAAAAATGTCGTTGGGCTGCCATTTTGCGATATCGGGTTTGCCGTTCAGGGCGAGCATCTGATTATTGTGGCGACCGAAGACAACTTACTGAAAGGCGCGGCGGCACAAGCGGTACAGTGCGCCAATATTCGTTTCGGCTATGCGGAAACGCAGTCTCTTATTTAAGGGTGCAATGATGAATCCATTAATTATCAAACTGGGCGGCGTACTGCTGGATAGTGAAGAGGCGCTGGAACGTCTGTTTAGCGCCCTGGTGAATTATCGTGAGTCACATCAGCGTCCGCTGGTGATTGTCCACGGTGGCGGCTGCGTAGTGGATGAGTTGATGAAAGGGCTGAATCTGCCGGTGAAAAAGAAAAATGGCCTGCGGGTGACGCCAGCGGATCAGATAAACATTATCACCGGAGCACTGGCGGGAACGGCAAATAAAACCCTGCTGGCATGGGCGAAGAAACATCAGATTGCGTCCGTAGGTTTGTTTCTCGGTGACGGCGACAGCGTCAAAGTGACCCAGCTTGATGAAGAGTTAGGCCATGTTGGACTGGCGCAGCCAGGTTCGCCTAAGCTTATCAACTCCTTGCTGGAGAACGGTTATCTGCCGGTGGTCAGCTCCATTGGCGTAACAGACGAAGGGCAACTGATGAACGTCAATGCCGATCAGGCGGCAACGGCGCTGGCGGCAACGCTGGGCGCGGATCTGATTTTGCTCTCCGACGTCAGCGGCATTCTCGACGGCAAAGGGCAACGTATTGCCGAAATGACCGCCGCGAAAGCAGAACAACTGATTGAGCAGGGCATTATTACTGACGGCATGATAGTGAAAGTGAACGCGGCGCTGGATGCTGCGCGCACGCTGGGCCGTCCGGTAGATATCGCCTCCTGGCGTCATGCGGAACAGCTTCCGGCACTGTTTAACGGTATGCCGATGGGTACGCGGATTTTAGCTTAAGTTTTGTTAGCCGGAGGCGCAGCTTTCCGGCATTGAATTTCAAAATAAGGAAACAGAGTTATGGCACTTTGGGGCGGGCGTTTTACCCAGGCAGCAGATCAACGGTTCAAACAATTCAACGACTCACTGCGCTTTGATTACCGTCTGGCGGAGCAGGATATTGTTGGCTCTGTGGCCTGGTCCAAAGCCCTGGTAACGGTCGGCGTGTTAACCGCAGAAGAGCAGGCGCAACTGGAAGAGGCGCTGAACGTGCTGCTGGAAGATGTTCGCGCCAGGCCACAACAAATCCTTGAAAGCGACGCCGAAGATATCCATAGCTGGGTGGAAAGCAAACTGATCGACAAAGTGGGTCAGTTAGGCAAAAAGCTGCATACCGGGCGTAGCCGTAATGATCAGGTAGCGACTGACCTGAAACTGTGGTGCAAAGATACCGTTAGCGAGTTGCTGACGGCTAACCGGCAGTTACAATCCGCTCTGGTCGAGACCGCGCAGAACAATCAGGACGCGGTAATGCCAGGTTACACCCACCTGCAACGTGCTCAACCGGTGACGTTCGCGCACTGGTGCCTGGCTTACGTGGAGATGCTGGCGCGTGATGAAAGCCGCTTGCAGGATGCGCTTAAGCGTCTGGATGTCAGTCCGTTAGGCTGTGGCGCGCTGGCGGGAACGGCTTATGAAATCGACCGTGAACAGTTAGCTGGCTGGCTGGGCTTTGCTTCAGCGACCCGTAACAGTCTCGACAGCGTTTCTGACCGTGACCACGTGCTGGAACTGCTTTCTGCTGCCGCTATCGGCATGGTGCATCTGTCGCGTTTTGCTGAAGATCTGATTTTCTTTAACACCGGCGAAGCGGGGTTTGTGGAGCTTTCTGACCGTGTGACTTCCGGTTCATCATTAATGCCGCAGAAGAAAAACCCGGATGCGCTGGAGCTGATTCGCGGTAAATGCGGCCGGGTGCAGGGTGCGTTAACCGGCATGATGATGACGCTGAAAGGTTTGCCGCTGGCTTACAACAAAGATATGCAGGAAGACAAAGAAGGTCTGTTCGACGCGCTCGATACCTGGCTGGACTGCCTGCATATGGCGGCGCTGGTGCTGGATGGCATTCAGGTGAAACGTCCGCGTTGCCAGGAAGCGGCTCAGCAGGGTTACGCCAACGCCACTGAACTGGCGGATTACCTGGTGGCGAAAGGCGTACCGTTCCGCGAGGCGCACCATATTGTGGGTGAAGCGGTGGTGGAAGCCATTCGTCAGGGCAAACCGCTGGAAGATCTGCCGCTCAGTGAGTTGCAGAAATTCAGCCAGGTGATTGGCGAAGATGTCTATCCGATTCTGTCGCTACAATCGTGCCTCGACAAGCGTGCGGCAAAAGGCGGCGTCTCACCGCAGCAGGTGGCGCAGGCGATTGCTTTTGCGCAGGCTCGGTTAGAGTAATTGGTTTATATTGCTCCCCTGAAAATGGGGAGCTTACCACGCCTATAAAGTAGCGACACTACGTAGGCGGACTGCCTCAGGCAGAAATTTGTCAGCATTCTGGTGACCTTAAATTTAACGCCCAACCAGAACTATTATTTGTCATATTCCTTTTTATTCTTGCATCTTCTTTACCTTCACTCTCCCCATGAAAATCATATTTTCAATACATCAATCAATACATATTTTAATTAATTGAATATAATTAATTTCTATTGCTGTGCTCATTTTTAATGATTAATGGAGTTTGTTATGTGATTATTTAACGTGTTGTTTTAACGATGATGGTTAATTATTCAGGTGGTTTTTGAGGGTGTTTTTTCTCCTCGGCGGAAATTTTTATTTTTAATGTGATCACGGTTGAATAATCGCTCCTTCTCTCTTGTATGGTAGTAGGCGTAAAATTAAGTTTGAAGCGTCTATTTACAACACAGGAGATTGCAATAATGAAAATTATTGCTGCAGATGTTTTTGTTACTTGCCCAGGACGTAATTTCGTTACGCTTAAAATAACCACTGCAAGCGGACTTTGTGGATTGGGAGATGCCACATTAAATGGTCGCGAATTGTCGGTCGCTTCTTATCTGAAAGATCATCTTTGTCCACAATTAATTGGCCGCGATGCCAGCCGTATCGAAGATATCTGGCAATTCTTTTATAAAGGTGCTTACTGGCGACGTGGCCCCGTCACGATGTCGGCCATTTCTGCCATTGATATGGCGTTGTGGGATATCAAAGCCAAAGCGGCAAATATGCCATTGTATCAACTGCTTGGTGGTGCTTCTCGTGAAGGCGTGATGGTTTATTGCCACACCACCGGGCGCACGATTGATGAAGTCCTTGAAGACTATGCAAAGCACCAGCAGATGGGCTTTAAGGCGATTCGTGTGCAGTGCGGTGTACCGGGTATGCAAACCACTTATGGCCTGGCGAAGGGCAAAGGACTGGCGTATGAACCGGCAACCAAAGGCCTGTGGCCGGAAGAGCAGTTGTGGTCTTCAGAAAAGTATCTCGATTTTACACCGAAGTTATTTGAAGCGGTGCGTAATAAGTTCGGTTTTAACGAACATCTGTTGCATGACATGCACCATCGCCTGACTCCTATCGAAGCGGCGCGCTTTGGGAAGAGCATTGAGGATTACCGCCTGTTCTGGATGGAAGATCCGACGCCTGCTGAGAACCAGGAATGTTTTCGTCTGATTCGCCAGCATACTGTGACGCCGATTGCGGTCGGTGAAGTGTTTAACAGTATCTGGGACTGCAAGCAGTTAATCGAAGAGCAGCTGATTGACTATATTCGCACGACGATTACCCATGCAGGCGGCATAACCGGGATGCGACGGATTGCCGATTTTGCATCGCTTTATCAGGTACGTACCGGTTCGCATGGCCCTTCAGATTTATCGCCTGTTTGTCATGCGGCGGCGCTGCATTTTGACCTCTGGGTGCCAAACTTTGGCGTTCAGGAGTACATGGGCTATTCCGAACAAATGCTTGAAGTCTTCCCGCATAGCTGGCGCTTCGATGAAGGTTATATGCACCCAGGCGATGAACCGGGGCTGGGTATTTCTTTCGATGAGAAACTGGCGGCGAAATATCCGTATGACCCGGCGTATCTCCCCGTCGCACGACTGGAAGATGGCACATTGTGGAACTGGTAATAACAGTTCGCTTAATTATTTTCTGAATAGTCATCAAATCGATTAATTCCGCTCAAGGAGCTAAAAATGGACGTTGATGTGTCAACCAGTGTTGCGGGTAATAAACCGCAACGGATTCGTCGTATTCAGACAGTAACGCTGGTTTTATTATTTATGGCGGGGATCGTTAATTTCCTCGACCGTTCGTCATTGAGCGTGGCAGGCGAAGCGATTCGTGGCGAGTTAGGATTATCGGCGACAGAATTTGGCGTTTTGCTTTCTGCATTTTCTCTGTCTTATGGTTTTTCACAACTCCCTTCCGGTATTTTGCTAGACCGCTTTGGCCCACGAATAGTTTTAGGCGCAGGCTTAATATTCTGGTCATTAATGCAGGCATTAACAGGAATGGTTAATTCTTTTAGCCACTTTATTTTAATGCGTATCGGTCTGGGTATTGGCGAAGCGCCATTTATGCCTGCGGGAGTAAAATCGATCACCGACTGGTATGCGCAAAAAGAACGCGGCACGGCGCTGGGGATTTTTAACTCATCTACCGTTATCGGTCAGGCTATTGCGCCTCCTGCTCTTGTATTGATGCAGCTGGCATGGGGCTGGCGGGCAATGTTCGTCATCATCGGCGTGGCGGGGATTCTGGTTGGGATCTGTTGGTACGCGTGGTATCGCAACCGGGCGCAGTTTGTCCTGACCGACGAAGAACGGACCTATCTCTCCGCGCCGGTTAAACCGCGTCCACAATTACAATTTAGCGAGTGGCTGGCGCTGTTTAAGCATCGGACAACCTGGGGGATGATTTTAGGTTTCTCTGGCGTCAATTATACCGGTTGGCTCTACATCGCGTGGTTACCCGGTTATTTACAAGCCGAGCAAGGCTTCAGTCTGGCGAAAACCGGTTGGGTGGCGGCGATTCCTTTCCTCGCGGCGGCGGTCGGGATGTGGGTTAACGGTATTGTTGTCGATCGGCTGGCGAAAAAAGGCTACGACCTGGCGAAGACGCGTAAAACGGCTATTGTCTGCGGTTTGATGATGTCGGCATTAGGCACGTTGCTGGTCGTGCAATCCTCCTCGCCAGCCCAGGCTGTAGCGTTTATCTCAATGGCGCTGTTCTGCGTGCATTTCGCGGGAACATCTGCATGGGGACTGGTGCAGGTGATGGTGTCAGAAACAAAAGTGGCTTCCATCGCCGGGATTCAAAACTTTGGCAGTTTTGTTTTTGCTTCCTTTGCTCCGATCGTAACCGGTTGGGTAGTGGATACCACGCACTCGTTTAATATGGCGCTGGTTATCGCGGCCTGTGTGACGTTCACCGGGGCGCTGTGTTACTTCTTTATTGTCAAAGATCGGATTGAGTAACTGTTACTATCAGGCTCTCTTGCTGTGGGCCTGTAGAATAAAAAAAAGCGGATCCTGGAGATCCGCAAAAGTTCACGTTGGCTTTAGTTATTCGAGTTGAGAAACTCTCGAAACGGGCAGTGACTTCAAGGGTTAAAAGAGGTGCCGCTCCGTTTCTGTGAGCAATTATCAGTCAGAATGCTTGATAGGGATAATCGTTCGTTGCTATGCTACCTATCGCCGCGAACTATCGTGGCAATGGAGGATGGATAATGAATATTCGTGATCTTGAGTACCTGGTGGCATTGGCTGAACACCGCCATTTTCGGCGTGCGGCAGACTCCTGCCACGTTAGCCAGCCGACGCTTAGCGGGCAAATTCGTAAGCTGGAAGATGAGCTGGGCGTGATGTTACTGGAGCGGACCAGCCGTAAAGTGTTGTTCACCCAGGCGGGAATGCTGCTGGTGGATCAGGCACGTACCGTGCTGCGTGAAGTGAAAGTTCTTAAAGAGATGGCAAGCCAGCAGGGCGAGACCATGTCCGGGCCGCTGCATATTGGTTTGATTCCCACGGTCGGGCCGTACCTGCTACCGCATATTATCCCGATGCTGCACCAGACCTTTCCAAAGCTGGAAATGTATCTGCATGAAGCACAGACCCACCAGTTACTGGCGCAACTGGACAGCGGCAAGCTCGATTGCGTGATCCTCGCGCTGGTGAAAGAGAGCGAAGCATTCATTGAAGTGCCGTTGTTTGATGAGCCAATGTTGCTGGCTATCTATGAAGATCACCCGTGGGCGAACCGCGAATGCGTACCGATGGCCGATCTGGCAGGAGAAAAACTGCTGATGCTGGAAGATGGTCACTGTTTGCGCGATCAGGCAATGGGGTTCTGTTTTGAAGCCGGGGCGGATGAAGATACACACTTCCGCGCGACCAGCCTGGAGACGCTGCGCAACATGGTGGCGGCAGGTAGCGGAATCACTTTACTGCCTGCGCTGGCTGTGCCGCCGGAACGCAAACGCGATGGGGTTGTTTATCTGCCGTGCATTAAGCCGGAACCACGCCGCACTATTGGCCTGGTTTATCGTCCTGGCTCACCACTGCGCAGCCGCTATGAGCAGCTGGCAGAGGCCATCCGCGCAAGAATGGATGGCCATTTCGATAAAGTGTTAAAACAGGCGGTTTAAGCCATTTAGCGCAGCTACCCGATAGGCTTCCGCCATCGTCGGGTAGTTAAAGGTGGTGTTGACGAAGTACTCAATAGTGTTGCCGCCACCTTTCTGTTCCATAATCGCCTGACCGATATGAATAATTTCGGCAGCGCGCTCGCCAAAGCAGTGAATACCCAGAATCTCTTTTGTTTCCCGATGGAACAAAATTTTCAGCGTGCCCACGTTCATGCCGACGATTTGTGCACGTGCCAGATGTTTAAACTGGGCACGGCCCACTTCATATGGTACTTTCATCGCGGTCAGCTGCTGTTCGGTTTTGCCCACAGAGCTGATTTCCGGGATGGTGTAAATACCGGTAGGGATATCTTCAATCAGATGAGCGGTGGCTTCACCTTTCACCAGCGCCTGCGCAGCAATGCGCCCCTGGTCATAGGCCGCTGATGCCAGGCTCGGATAACCAATCACGTCGCCCACCGCGTAAACGTGCGGCTGTGCGGTCTGATACATGCTGTTGACCTTCAGCTGTCCGCGACTGTCAGTTTCCAGCCCAATGTTCTGTAACGCCAGCGAATCAGTATTACCGGTGCGACCGTTGGCATAGAGCAGGCAGTCAGCTTTCAGTTTTTTACCCGACTTCAGATGCATGATCACACCGTCGTCACAGCCTTCGATCTTCTCGTACTCTTCGTTGTGGCGAATCACTACGCCACTGTTCCAGAAGTGATAGGAGAGAGAATCTGACATCTCTTGATCGAGAAATGCCAGCAGCCGATCGCGGGTGTTGATCAGATCCACTTTTACATCCATACCGCGGAAGATCGACGCATATTCACAGCCGATCACTCCAGCACCATAGATAAGTACATGGCGCGGTTCGTGGTGCATGCTAAGAATTGAGTCGCTGTCGTAAATGCGTGGATGGGTGAAATCAACATCTGTTGGATGATATGGACGAGAGCCGCAGGCAATAACAAATTTTTCAGCGGTTAGTGTTTCAACGCTGCCGTCCGGGCAATCTAGCGCCAACGTATGCTCGTCAACAAAGCGAGCGTTTCCCTGCAATATTTCACAGTGATTACGTTCGTAAAATCCCTGACGCATGCGCGTTTGTTGATTAATCACGTTATCGGCATGGTTAAGGATATCGGCAAAAGAAGAGCGGAGCAGTCGCGAATGGTCGCTGTAAAGTGGGTTTTGATTAAATTCTATAATGCGGCTGACGGCGTGACGGAGAGCTTTCGACGGGATGGTGCCCCAGTGGGTGCAACCGCCGCCAACATTTTGATAACGCTCGATAACTGCGACGCGCGCACCTTGCTTAACCAGGCCCATTGCAGCGCCTTCGCCGCCGGGGCCGGAACCTATTACTATGGCATCGTAATCGTAGGAATGTGGCATGGTAGGGCTTACCTGTTCTTATACATAAAAGCAACAGAATGGTAACATTTTATCGCGGGTAAGCCAATTGATCCCCGTCATTTATCTGGCTATATCGTGAGCGGCCTTTGCTTTGTCTGTTTCTTACTTTTGACCTGAACGTTTTATTGGATTTTTATCGACGATACTCTCCGTTTAAGCGGCAGGTTTCCGTTGTACGTAAAAGAACCGGCCAAAGAATTGCAGTAAATATGTTTTATTGCGTTACCGTTCATTCACAACACTGGAGCAATCCAGTATGTTCATTCTCTGGTATAGTGCCAGCAGTACTTTTGGCAAGGATTCAGACATCGTGATGGGCGTAAGAGCGCAACAAAAAGAAAAAACCCGCCGTTCGCTGGTGGAAGCCGCATTTAGCCAATTAAGTGCTGAACGCAGCTTCGCCAGCCTGAGTTTGCGTGAAGTGGCGCGTGAAGCGGGCATTGCTCCCACCTCTTTTTATCGGCATTTCCGCGACGTAGACGAACTGGGTCTGACCATGGTTGATGAGAGCGGTTTAATGCTACGCCAACTCATGCGCCAGGCGCGTCAGCGTATCGCCAAAGGCGGGAGTGTGATCCGCACCTCGGTCTCCACATTTATGGAGTTCATCGGTAATAATCCTAACGCCTTCCGGTTATTATTGCGGGAACGCTCCGGCACCTCCGCTGCGTTTCGTGCCGCCGTTGCGCGTGAAATTCAGCACTTCATTGCGGAACTTGCGGACTATCTGGAACTCGAAAACCATATGCCGCGTGCGTTTACTGAAGCGCAAGCCGAAGCCATGGTGACGATTGTCTTCAGTGCGGGTGCCGAGGCGTTGGACGTCGGCGTTGAACAACGTCGGCAATTAGAAGAGCGACTGGTACTGCAACTGCGAATGATTTCGAAAGGGGCTTATTACTGGTATCGCCGTGAACAAGAGAAAACCGCAATTATTCCGGGAAATGTGAAGGACGAGTAATGAAACAAGCAAATCAAGATAGAGGTACGCTGCTGCTGGCGCTGGTGGCTGGCTTATCGATTAATGGTACTTTCGCAGCGCTGTTTAGCTCCATTGTGCCATTTTCTGTATTCCCGATTATTTCCCTGGTGCTGACAGTTTACTGCCTGCATCAACGTTATCTTAATCGCACTATGCCGGTAGGCTTGCCGGGGCTGGCTGCTGCTTGTTTTATTCTCGGCGTACTGCTGTACAGCACGGTAGTTCGTGCGGAATATCCGGATATCGGCTCTAACTTCTTCCCGGCAGTACTGTCCGTCATTATGGTGTTCTGGATTGGCGCGAAGATGCGTAACCGTAAGCAGGAAGTTGCTGAGTAATCGGTATCATGCCGGATGCTGGCGCATCCGGCATAGGTTTTACTTCGCGGTCAGTAATACGCCGCACTCCATATGGTGCGTGTAGGGGAACTGATCAAACAGAGCCAGACGTTCAACCTTGTGCGTCTGGCTTAATGTTTCCAGATTCTTGCATAACGTTTCCGGATTGCAGGAGATATACAGAATACGTGGATACGCCTGCACCATTTTCTCGGTTTCACTGTCCAGACCGCTGCGCGGTGGGTCGACAAAAATGGTTTCGCACTGATAACTCTTCAAGTCGATCCCTTGCAGGCGATGAAACTCGCGCACACCATTCATCGCCTGAGTAAATTCTTCTGCCGCCATACGAATAATTTGGACGTTATCAATATGGTTAGCGGCAATGTTGTATTGCGCGGCAGCGACCGAAGGCTTGGCGATTTCGGTGGCTAATACCCGATCAAAATTGCGCGCCAGGGCTAATGAGAAGTTACCGTTGCCGCAGTACAGCTCCAGTAAATCGCCTTTTGAGCCTTTGGTGACGTCCAGCGCCCATTCCAGCATCTGAATATTCATCGCCGCGTTCGGTTGGGTAAAGCTGTTTTCTACCTGACGGTAGATCATCTCTTTCCCTGCGACCGGCAGACGTTCATCGATGTAATCTTGGTCCAGCTCGATTTTGGTTTTCGTTGCCCGACCAATCAGATGCACATTCAGATTCTGCGCGCGCAGTGCATCGCGCAGGGCTTCCGCTTCCTGACGCCACTCATCATCCAGCTTCTTATGGTACAGCAGGGAAACCACCGCCTGATTACTCAGCGTGGTGAGGTAATCAATCTGGAACAACTTGTGGCGCAGAACGGGATTATTACGCACACCCGCAATCATCGCCGTCATCAACTGGTTGATAAGTTCACTGGCGGCGGGGAAGCTATCCACGCGGATGCGGCTTTTGGTTTGTTGATCGAAAATGATGTGGTACAGGTCATCGCCATCGTGCCAGATGCGGAACTCCGCACGCATCCGGTAATGACTGACCGGCGAGCGAAACACTTCCGGAACCAGGTCAGAAAACGGTGCCATCATACTTTGCAAACGTACCACTTTTTCGGCTAACTGCGCTTCATACTGTTCTGTTGGAAGGTGTTCGGGGGTCATGATGTATCCTGAAAAATTAAAGTACGCGGCGATTGTAGGGATTGCTCATCAGATGTCCAGATCTTGATGAATTCCTATTTGTGAGCTACGTCTGGACAGTAACTTGTTACAACCTGTAGCATCCACTTGCCGGTCCTGTGAGTTAATAGGGAATCCAGTGCGAATCTGGAGCTGACGCGCAGCGGTAAGGAAAGGTGCGATGATTGCGTTATGCGGACACTGCCATCCGGTGGGAAGTCATCATCTCTTAGTATCTTAGATACCCCTCCAAGCCCGAAGACCTGCCGGCTAACGTCGCATCTGGTTCTCATCATCGCGTAATATTGATGAAACCTGCGGCATCCTTCTTCTATTGTGGATGCTTTACAATGATTAAAAAAGCTTCGCTGCTGACGGCGTGTTCTGTCACAGCCTTTTCTGCTTGGGCACAGGATACCAGCCCGGATACTCTCGTCGTTACTGCTAACCGTTTTGAACAGCCGCGCAGCACTGTGCTTGCACCAACCACCGTTGTGACCCGTCAGGATATTGACCGCTGGCAGTCGACCTCGGTCAATGATGTGCTGCGCCGTCTTCCGGGTGTCGATATCACCCAAAACGGCGGTTCAGGTCAGCTCTCATCTATTTTTATTCGCGGTACAAATGCCAGTCATGTGCTGGTGTTAATTGATGGCGTCCGCCTGAATCTGGCGGGAGTGAGTGGTTCTGCCGACCTTAGCCAGTTCCCTATTGCGCTTGTCCAGCGTATTGAATATATCCGTGGACCGCGCTCCGCTGTTTATGGTTCCGATGCAATAGGCGGGGTGGTGAATATCATCACGACGCGCGATGAACCCGGAACGGAAATTTCAGCAGGGTGGGGAAGCAATAGTTATCAGAACTATGATGTCTCCACGCAGCAACAACTGGGGGATAAGACACGGGTAACGCTGTTGGGCGATTATGCCCATACTCATGGTTATGATGTTGTTGCCTATGGTAATACCGGAACGCAAGCGCAGACAGATAACGATGGTTTTTTAAGTAAAACGCTTTATGGCGCGCTGGAGCATAACTTTACTGATGCCTGGAGCGGCTTTGTGCGCGGCTATGGCTATGATAACCGTACCAATTATGACGCGTATTATTCTCCCGGCTCACCGTTGCTCGATACCCGTAAACTCTATAGCCAAAGTTGGGACGCCGGGCTGCGCTATAACGGCGAACTGATTAAATCACAACTCATTACCAGCTATAGCCATAGCAAAGATTACAACTACGATCCCCATTATGGTCGTTATGATTCGTCCGCGACGCTGGATGAGATGAAGCAATACACCGTCCAGTGGGCAAACAATGTCATCGTTGGTCACGGTAGTATTGGTGCGGGTGTCGACTGGCAGAAACAGACTACGACGCCGGGTACAGGTTATGTTGAGGATGGATATGATCAACGTAATACCGGCATCTATCTGACCGGGCTGCAACAAGTCGGCGATTTTACCTTTGAAGGCGCAGCACGCAGCGACGATAACTCACAGTTTGGTCGTCATGGAACCTGGCAAACGAGTGCCGGTTGGGAATTCATCGAAGGCTATCGTTTTATCGCTTCTTATGGCACGTCGTACAAGGCACCTAATCTTGGGCAACTGTATGGTTTCTACGGAAATCCGAATCTGAATCCTGAGAAAAGCAAACAGTGGGAAGGCGCGTTTGAAGGCTTAACCGCTGGGGTGAACTGGCGTATTTCCGGATATCGTAACGATGTCAGTGATTTGATCGATTATGATGATCACACCCTGAAATATTACAACGAAGGGAAAGCGCGGATTAAGGGGGGCGAGGCGACCGCCAATTTTGATACCGGACCACTGACGCATACTGTGAGTTATGATTATGTCGATGCGCGTAATGCGATTACCGACGTGCCGTTGTTACGCCGTGCTAAACAGCAGGTGAAATACCAGCTCGACTGGCAATTGTATGACTTCGACTGGGGTATTACTTATCAGTATTTAGGCACTCGCTATGATAAGGATTACTCATCTTATCCTTATCAAACCGTTAAAATGGGCGGTGTGAGCTTGTGGGATCTTGCGGTTGCGTATCCGGTCACCTCTCATCTGACAGTTCGTGGTAAAATAGCCAACCTGTTCGACAAAGATTATGAGACAGTCTATGGCTACCAAACTGCAGGACGGGAATACACCTTGTCTGGCAGCTACACCTTCTGAACCACGTCCCACCGTGCTGGTGTTTGACTCCGGCGTCGGTGGGTTGTCGGTCTATGACGAGATCCGGCATCTCTTACCGGATCTCCATTACATTTATGCTTTCGATAACGTCGCTTTCCCGTATGGCGAAAAAAGCGAAGCGTTTATTGTTGAGCGAGTGGTGGCAATTGTCACCGCAGTGCAAAAACGTTATCCCCTTGCGCTGGCTGTGGTCGCTTGCAACACTGCCAGTACCGTTTCACTTCCTGCATTACGCGAAAAGTTCGACTTCCCGGTTGTTGGTGTCGTGCCGGCGATTAAACCTGCTGCACGTCTGACGGCAAATGGCATTGTCGGATTACTGGCAACCCGCGGAACAGTTAAACGTTCTTATACTCATGAGCTGATCGCGCGTTTCGCTAATGAATGCCAGATAGAAATGCTGGGCTCGGCAGAGATGGTTGAGTTGGCTGAAGCGAAGCTGCATGGCGAAGATGTTTCTCTGGATGCGCTAAAACGTATCTTGCGTCCGTGGTTAAGAATGAAAGAGCCGCCAGATACCGTTGTACTGGGGTGTACCCATTTCCCTCTACTACAAGAAGAACTGTTACAGGTGCTGCCAGAGGGAACCCGGCTGGTGGATTCTGGCGCAGCGATTGCTCGCCGAACGGCCTGGCTGTTAGAACATGAAGCCCCGGATGCAAAATCTGCCGATGCGAATATTGCCTTTTGTATGGCAATGACGCCAGAAGCTGAACAATTATTGCCCGTTTTACAGCGTTACGGCTTCGAAACGCTCGAAAAACTGGCAGTTTTAGGCTGATTTGGTTGAATGTTGCGCGGTCAGAAAATTATTTTAAATTTCTTCTTGTCAGGCCGGAATAACTCCCTATAATGCGCCACCACTGACACGGAACAACG
>OBXN01000041.1_pt1 | contig 96752 bp, 70 predicted proteins | sample 1476601 | NCBI WGS metagenome assembly OBXN01 (sample SAMEA2580158, study PRJEB22360) | human gut metagenome | biome: human gut; feature: human-associated habitat; material: faeces | place: Denmark | collected 2008/2010
CTAAACCCGAAAAATCATCGTGACTAAACCCGCAACAACTAATTGAACACAAACAATTACGGCAGCCTGGGCGCAGGCGGCAAATTTCAATCCACGCACCCCGTGAGGGGTGCGACTTGCGGGATAATGCTGCGAAGCTGACGCAGGCGCAATTTCAATCCACGCACCCCGTGAGGGGTGCGACCCACCGCATACGGGTCGGTTTTCTCGTCCTTGGAATTTCAATCCACGCACCCCGTGAGGGGTGCGACTCACCGTCACCCCCGAGACCAAAGGCAAGGACAAATTTCAATCCACGCACCCCGTGAGGGGTGCGACTGTGCTGAGATTCTTCCTCTTCGTCCAGTGGAGTATTTCAATCCACGCACCCCGTGAGGGGTGCGACCTGGATGACCTCGGCGGGCCATTCGGCCGATAATTCATTTCAATCCACGCACCCCGTGAGGGGTGCGACGGGCTGTTCGTCGTTTCCAGCATTTCATCCCATTGATTTCAATCCACGCACCCCGTGAGGGGTGCGACCGGCTCCTAGTAGATTCGCAAAAATACCGTCAAGCAATTTCAATCCACGCACCCCGTGAGGGGTGCGACTCGCGCGAGTTGTTACGTTGATCGCTTGCGTTATCATTTCAATCCACGCACCCCGTGAGGGGTGCGACCAGTCGCCGCCATTTGGTGGCACCCGGCATGCTATTTCAATCCACGCACCCCGTGAGGGGTGCGACGCGTGCCGTTTTTGTAAACGGTCTCCTTGTAGCAATTTCAATCCACGCACCCCGTGAGGGGTGCGACTTGATGATTTCGTGCGTCTGAGCGACCTGCAGTCATTTCAATCCACGCACCCCGTGAGGGGTGCGACATCATGTCGGTCACGGTCATGGGCAGCATGAGGCCATTTCAATCCACGCACCCCGTGAGGGGTGCGACCTCCTGCGCCTCGTCGCACACCAGCACGTCCACCGTATTTCAATCCACGCACCCCGTGAGGGGTGCGACGAGGTACACGATACTTCCTTACAGGGTTCTGAGATTTCAATCCACGCACCCCGTGAGGGGTGCGACAGCCGTCGAGACGACCTGGAATTTGTTCGCATCCGATTTCAATCCACGCACCCCGTGAGGGGTGCGACCGTAGGGCATATTCGTAATCAGATATTCCAATGAATTTCAATCCACGCACCCCGTGAGGGGTGCGACCAGGCCCACGCCGATCTGCGGCCATGTCCACCCATTTCAATCCACGCACCCCGTGAGGGGTGCGACGTGTCGCCGCTCCGGTCCTCGTCGTCCCAGCAGTGATTTCAATCCACGCACCCCGTGAGGGGTGCGACCATACCCGTCCGATGTCATCTCCCCGCACGCACGCATTTCAATCCACGCACCCCGTGAGGGGTGCGACGATCGCAGCCATACACGCTTCGATTATCCACCAGATTTCAATCCACGCACCCCGTGAGGGGTGCGACGTGTGTCATGCGAACGCGGACCGGATACTGTACGCATTTCAATCCACGCACCCCGTGAGGGGTGCGACGACCCATATACACGATCGACCCCAATCATGTCGACATTTCAATCCACGCACCCCGTGAGGGGTGCGACTGCTGGACAGTGCCGAGTTCGGCGTTCTCGGTGTTATTTCAATCCACGCACCCCGTGAGGGGTGCGACACCTGCACCAGTAGCTGATGTTGATAAGACAGCAATTTCAATCCACGCACCCCGTGAGGGGTGCGACCGCGAGAATGGACTTCGCATCCCAAGATACGGACACTCCGACCACTCCTTAGCATCGATTGTACTGTACAACCCACTCGCATCTCCCCAGATACGCAAATCTGCCGAATCGAAATACCAGCAAATCATCCACTCTTGAGTTATCAAACAGCAAGAAGAACATACACCGTCTTCAAAAGTCCTCAACCGTGGTGCGAACAGCCCAGTACTTCATGAGAGCTTGGGGCTCGCACCGACCAATATCCACACGCCACACACCAATCCAGCATCAAAGCATCATCACGCCATCAACAGGCATGTGTCGCTGCCTTCCTCGATATTCGATCTTCGAGGAATACTTCGCCCCGAGGTTGTAGTACCGAAGACTGTCTTGCGACTCATCCATAACCGCCGCCAAATCATGCTTCAGAATCAGGTAATCGGACGGCGATACGGAGCACTCGAAGACGCTGTTCTGCACGCGTTGACCGTATCTCATGCAAATCTTGGCCACGTTCCGCAGCCTTCGCCTGCCTTCGGGCGTTTCCGTGCTGACATCGTAAGCCACAACAACCATCATCGTTCCATCGTATCCCGTCTCCTTAATCATGCCGAAAGGAATCAGCTGTAGTGTTTCACATTGGCAAGCCGCTCCCCCGACTCCATGGAAAGCTATCTATTTCCACATGAACGGCGGATAAGCATCCAGATCACCGCGGATCACACGGCTGAGCAGCAATGCCTGTACATGGGGCACCAGTCCCCACGGCATCTTCTCGTTGAAAAACGGATGGGTAATTGTCTCCTGTTTTCGCTTCTGCCACGCGGCAAGCACTGTTTTGCGCCCACTCTCGGAAAGGAACACGCCGCCGTTCTCACGCACTTCGAACTGGGAGGGCTTGACCGCTCCCGTGTTGATGAGCGTCAGTACGAAACGGTCGGCCAGAGCCGGCCGAAATTCTTCAACCAGATCCAGCGCCAGGGAAGCGCGCCCCGGCCGATCGGTATGCAGAAACCCCACATAAGGGTCAAGCCCTACTCCTTGCAGAGCCGCGATGCAATCACTGGTCAGTATCGAATACACGAACGACATCAACGCATTTGCACGATCCAACGGAGGCCTGCGGCTGCGCTGCTCAAAGAAGAACGCGTCCTTGTTGCGTAGAATCAGGTCATCGAAAACGAAGAAATAGTCTTTGGCGGCCAATCCTTCCACTCCGCGCAGCCCGTCTATGGACGTGCAATCGCGTACACTCAGCAACGACTGCCGAAGTTTCTCGCTTTGATCAGCGATTCGCTTACTGTTGATGCGTAGCGCGTGATCCCGTTTGGTTCGCTCAAGAACCCAACGAGAGTTGTAGATCTTCCCAATGATGAACGACCGCGCGAACAACAAGGCAGCACCGTCATCGTCCGCGAAACGGAACTGTTCACGACGAAGTAGCACGTTGCGGTTGTTCTCGCCGAGTATCGAACAGTAGTATCGTCCATGAGGGGAAAAGAACGACAGTCCTACTCCGAATTCCGAGCATCTGCCCATAAGCGCGGGCGACGCGCCCTTGTAAGAAAAGCTCACGATGCTCTCCAGAGAGCGCAACGGGATCTGTCCGAGTGCGGCATCCCCTTGCTGGACTATGACATTGTCGTTCTTCAGCGACAGATAGGCGTCCTCGCTGGTGACATACAAGGTGTTGAGCAGTTGCCTCATGTGCGATTCTCCTGTCCGGCCGCTTCTGCGCGCATGACCTCATCAATGAATTGTTTCGCCGAGCGGCTTCTCGCAAGTTTCGGCAGGCAGATATCGCGTAGCGAGCATGCTCGGCAGCTTTTCGAAGGTTTGATGTTCGGAGTGTGCCCGCGAGCGAACAGGTCGTGCATCTCACCCGACATAGCAACGATCTGATCGCGTAACGATTCATCGAGACGCACGCGCTCCCTATGCTTGGTCTGCTGGTAGAACAACGCGCCTTCCGGAATCGAGCAGGCCAGCATCTCTTCCAGGCACATGGCCTCCGCGCAAAGTTGAAGACGGTCCGCATCCGCCTGTTTGGGCGCGCCATGCTTGTATTCCACGGGGTAAGGCAGCCAAGCACCGGCTCGCCCGTGTAACGGCACGCCGGCGTCCGATTGCCGGAACTCGACTATGTCACACGCACCGGTGATGCCCAGCCGTCGTGAAAACACACGCAGATCGCGCATGATCAGCAGATCGCCCCGCGCTTCCGACGCACCATAGTCGTGAGCCCTGTCATGTTCCAGGGAGCCGGCCGTCGTGAGATAGTTGTCCTGCCACTGCTGCTCGATATGAATCAACGCCCACTGACGTCGGCAAAACGCGAAATGCTGAAGGCCGGAGAGAGCCAGCCAGTCATCCTCAGGATACTCCGATTGTGTATGCATGCAATGCCTCTCTCTTCAACAATTCACGCAATGGGATCACCGGCATATGCGATTCGAAAGCCGGAGATCGTCAAAGACAACGATATGATGCCATTGCGATGACGATCTCCGATTTGCATGGGGAATCACAATGCGTGATCGACCATTTCGGTCAGGCTGACGGATTCCGGAATGGCTTCACGATTCACTCGAACCTCATAATCAGCAAAATCGCGGGGCACATCCACTTCTGCACGCTTATGGACGTTGATGCTGTCGAACAGCTTCCACGAGGGGGCATCGCCAAGCGCGCTGCTGTGCTTGAATACGTACAGCTTGCGAACCGCCATGTTGCCACGCGCCGCGGAGCGATCGAACTCGAACATATTCAGAATCGCTTGCCACAGTACATCGAGGTCTTCATCGCAGAAACCGGTGACGTTCTGAGCGAGCTTGGCGGAGATGTAGCCGTTCATACGGTAGAGGCCATAGGGGATGATGAATTTGTTGCCCATGGTGTTGTTTTTCTCGGCGGCATCCGCTTCCGTGGTGACGGCGATACGGGTGATGGATATCTCCTGAACGCTGATCGGATCGATGGAGCGGGCGAACCCGAGCTGTACCGGCCCCCGCACCTGGCCGCACGACAGACTACCCTTGACGAATGTGGTCATCACCGCGCCAAAGGTGCGAATGTCAAAGAACTGGTCGCACATATAGTCGCGCAGACGCCGATCCAATTCGGGATCGGTCTTCTTCAGAGCTTTGATTTCTTTGGCGAAGTCCTTGCTTTCAAGGCTGGTGTCGATATGTTCCGCCTTGAGCGCCTCGCTGTCCAACCGATTGAGCGTCTGCCTGTTCTGGATGTAGATTTGCCAAGGGGCCTGCTCGCCCATGGCCGTCTGCACATAGTCGCGAATCTTACGCTTGATGCACACATCCGTCGTCAGGCCATTACCGGTTTCAATGTCGACTCGGGGCATGTTGCCGGAGTCCGGGTCGCCGTTGGGATTACCGTCCTTCACATCAAAGAGGATGGTGAAATCATAACGGTTCTCGATGGGCTTACGGTCAGTCATTGTTCTCTCCCTGTTCGTTGTTGTTCTTGTTGGCTTTGTCGAATCGTTTCTGATTTTCGAAATAATATCCGAGTTGGAATGCGCCTCGTTCCTCCAGGGAAAGACGGGAGGGATAACGGTCCCCCACTCTCCCGGTCAGCTCGCCCAGGGCCTTGTCCAACTTGACTTTCAGCCCCTTCGACTTCCAGGCTTTCCGCATGTGCTTCGCTGCGAGATCTCCCAGAATCGGGAAGATGCGGGCCGGAGTCGTGGATGCACTGGTGAAATACTTGTCCTTGATCGTGGTATTGATGCCGGGTATGGCGGCCAACTGAATCTGCTCGTAGATGGAGAACATGCGGCCGAGCACATACGGCAGGTAGCCGCTCTCTTCATTGATGTCCATCCGTAGCACCTCCTTGAACTGTGCATTGGTTGTTGCGCGTAGGTAATACGCTTTGATGATCGCCGCCTTATCCGGCGAGACATCATGTTCGGCATTGATCCGACGCTCCACCGCGTTGATCAGAGTCATCGGATACGGCGTGTCTTCAAGTATCGCTTTCATGACGGCACCCGCCATTTGCGGTGACACTTTCGCGGTTTTGCTTTGTGTTCGTATGGTCTGATTCAACAATCTCCATGTAGGCAGGTAGGTCGTCGAATCGTAGACGGGGCGTCGGATGGCGGTATCTCGATAATGCCGATCGATGTTGCGCGCGAACGCCCCGAACGTATCGGTCAGATAGAACCGAACCGAAAGACGTGCCGCATTGGGGGACAGCGCGAGAATATGGAATTGTTCATCCGGGCTGAGGTGAATTCCCTCGTAGTCGTAAAGTTTTCCCTGTGCCAGCGCACGCGTGGCATCCACGACCACTTTTTCACTCAGTCTGCCGGATTGCCCCATGTACTGATCCCACACGTCACGATATGCGTTATCGCCACAATTGGCCCATGATACGATGGTATCGCCTCCGATGCGTTGGACCCGATCACGGTCGGCGAGCAGGGTGTTCAACGCCGTCGTATATTCATAGGCCTCCCGCTTGCTCATCGGAGCGTTCTCATTTTGCTCGGCACCATGCGAGCAGAATGCCGGGGCATTGAATGATATCAATGACGCGCCTGATGATTGGGCTCCCGCGACACCTTTGATTTTGGGATGGACCTTTTCCGGAACGATGCGTTCGCCGGAAACCAGGCTTGAGACCAGTGCCGATTCATCGGCATCGTCCTCCCGCCCGTAATAGGCATCCCAGGCTTCTCGTATGCGCGGAAGTTCTCCGATGAATATCGTCTGCCCTCCATCGTCATATTCCAGGGCGAAGTTCATCGTCACCGATGATTTCCATGCCTCGTCCCCCATAAGACGTTGGGCGGTCTGCCATTGCGGCGCCTTCGAGAAGAAGGCGCATACGGCGGAGGCGGCACGGTCCTTGACGCCATCGAGTATGCGTCGATGCAATTCGCCGCACGCTTGAAACGCCTGCGCCGCACGCTTGGCGTTCCCTTTGGTGTCGCAGCCGAGCAGGTACGTGACGTTGTCGCAGAGGAAGTTCGCCACAATCCCTGATGAACGAGGAAAACGAGCCGGCACCGGAATGATGTTGACGGGCTTCTTCCCGCTGAAGTCCCCCAATGGTCGAACTCTGATCAAGGTACCGTCATCGTCGATGACCAACCCGTATGGGACGTTGGTGTTGTCATACCCATAGGCCGGAGCTTTATTCTGAGACACCAGGACGGCGTACTCATCGCACAAATCGCCGATGATCATGATCTGACCTCCACGGATTCGACGTCCAACACGCCATCATCCAGTTCGGCGCGGAAGAACAACGGGGCGGGATGAGCCGGATTGCGATAATCAAAGTCGTACAACATGTAGCCCAGGTCCCGATGCCCATGTTCGAAACCGACGGGATCGCCGGATTCCTGCCATAACTGGAATTCCACGGGGAATTCCCTCGTACCGAAGTACGGGTGATGGAAGCATTGTCCCTTGGCCGCACGCCGCATGAACATGCTCTGGAATTTTTCCGCTGAATCCGTAGATGACATTTTCGCCCGGTTGAGTTCGAAATGAGCGTCTATCACATATCGGACGTCACGCAGGATAGTGGACGAGCGTTGTTGGATGGATTCAGCGGTATATATGGCGCCGCCATCCCCACGTCCTTCCGCCATCGTTCGTATTTTGCCGATATTGATGACGCTATCGACCTCATTGCGGCGTATGCTGTCGAATCGGATAGGATTGAGCACGTGAATCCTGTCGATCCGCCAGCGCATGCCCGGATGCCAGAATATGGCTTCCAGTATTCCGCGCGCCGCGGATGGCGTCATGACGTCATAGGTGACGCGCTCCGTTTTGAATTCGCTTCTCGAGAAAAGGGCGTTTTCACCCCATACTTCCAAGCGTATTGACATCTTCCCTCCTTTCACCGAGGTGTCTTCGTCGTTGACGACTCCAACATACCACATCATTAAGATAGAGACAAATAAGAACACTCCAATAAATACAGATCCTAAGCTAGTATCATGGTGAGGGCGTTCCACACGCCGTCGAAGAGAGGCACCGCGTATTCGTTAACGTATACGGTCGCTCCCCCTCAGGGAGCGTGGATTGAAATTTATTGGTCTCTATCTGCGCGGAGCCGAAACGCCCGTGTGTCCGGTCGCATCTACGGCCGGACACACGGACTCCTCACACGAAGATGCCATCAGCGGTCGCACCGTCCAGCCTCAACCCCAGACGCGACGAGTACAAGCCCCTATCACGCAGGACGAAGCAATCCTCTTCGTCGCTCTTCCCCGGCCCGACCGCCAATACCGCCCCCACCGACTTCAACTGTTCGAGATGCCGCGGCCATACGTTGACCGCGTATCTGCCGAGTTTGCGAAACAGCGTGCGATCCATATCGCCACGCTCCAATCGTTCGCACAAGAGCGACCCCTCACCGGGCAGCGGGATATACACCGGTATGGTTGGCGTATCGATGAGCCTGAACCGTTTGGCAATGTCCGCAAAAGGCCAGTTCGCATCACGCCCGTGCAGCGGCAGGATACGCTTCCGATCAAGCGCATCATTGCCGACGCTCGCGCGGACGGCACCACCATTTCTCAGACATAGCACCTCCGCGAAATACGCGCGAACCGCCTCATCCGTATTCAAATCAGCATGACGATCGGCCACCGCCCGGAACGCCGCGATGTTCTGCCGGAGGAACGGGGCGCAGCCACCTTCCGTGGAAAACACATGGACCACACTCTCCGAAGCGAGGCGACGACCTTCGCGATTGCAGCGTCCGGCTGTCTGGATGACGGAATCCAGTCCGGCCTCTTCACGATATGCGACGGGAAAGTCGACGTCCACACCGGCCTCGATCAAGGAGGTGGAAACCACGCGGCATGACGCTCCGGCATCCAGTCGATCCCGGATCTCAGCGAACAGTCGCTGCCGATCCGCCGCACACTGCAGCGTGGTCAGGCAGAAACTGCCTTCGGCGTCATCTTCCGCCAGCCGGCCATGGAGATACTGGGCTTTGCTACGCGTGTTCACCACACACAGCACCTGCTTGTGGCTTCCCAGTCGCTCTGCAAGTGCATCCAATGCGATATCGCCAAGTCGTTTGATGGTCACACGACGGAACGAGTCCCTATCGTCACGAGTGAACGGCGAAATCTCAGGAACACGCATATGGTCGCCATCGAAGGATTCATCAAACAGTGGCTGCAGCTCCGGTTGCGTGGCGGTGCACAACACCGCCGTGGAGCCGTATCGCTCCACAAGCTCGGCAATCGCCCGTACGCACGGCCTCAGATACGGCACCGGCAACGTCTGCGCCTCGTCGAAGACGATAACGGAATCCGCTATGTTGTGCAGCTTACGGCATCGCGAGGTTGCATTCGAGTACAGGCTTTCAAAGAACTGCACCGCCGTGGTGACCACGATCGGCGCGTTCCAGTTCTCCGCGGCAAGCGCGCGCCTGAGATCCGTTTCATCCATGTCGGACTCGTTCTTGAGCTGGTACGGCGCTTCGGAGTAGTGGGGCAACACGGCGTCCGTTCCAAAGATCGCCTCGAACTGGCCTACCGTCTGATCGATAATCGACGTATACGGAATCATGTAAATGACGCGTCGCAGATTATTGGTGCGCGCATGTTCGAGGGCGAACGCGATCGAGGAAATGGTTTTGCCGCTGCCAGTGGGGGCAGTGAGCGTATATAGGCCGGTGCCGTATGACGGATCTTTGCCGCAGGCCAGGCATCGCTCAAGCAACTCACAGCGTCTGATATCAATCGGCCGCTTATCGGGTGCGGCAAGATATCCATCGGCTGTGTTCTCCATGATGGCGGCCAGGCGATCGATCCGGGACCGGTCTTCGGCGTCACGCTCGACGGACACCGTCAGCGACGCCTCACGCAGGGCATCGAATGCGGGCACCCGGCCACTCGCCAGGTTCTGCGGACCAAGGTACTTCTTCAAAGATTCAAGGATGTGATGTTCCGCACGGTCAATACGATTCGAAGTGAAGAATTCGGCATCAAGTCGATCCGCATCCACCAAAGCGGAGAACAGCATGCGCGTCAACATCATGTCGGTGTACGGCGACCATCGCTCGGAACGCTTGCCCGAGGTCATCGGCTTCGCGGATCGAGTCCCATGCAGGAACGCCGACTGCGGAATATTCAGTTGAGTCTCTCCCGCTTGAGCCAGAGCGAGTGGATTGCAATCCCCCGCCCTGCGCGCCCTGTTCATGCGGCTCATGAACGTTGGGCCCTCCAGCTCGCCGTAACTGCCGAGATCAGGCAGCCCCGCGTGATGCCCGGCCACCGCCATCGCCGCCAACGGGCATACATGCCGCATCAACAGCAACGCACCGGCCGTCGAATGGTCGACGGGTCCGCAATGATCGGGGTTGCGGATTCGCCGCTGGAAAGCATCCGAATATTTGCCCAGATCGTGGACCAGACCAGCCAGCAATCCATCGTCAAGATACCCGAAGCCCTTGGCAAACCCTCCGGCGAGGCAACCGGCCATGGCCAGGTGCTCCGCGCAGGTCTCATACCCGTGATCGCTGGTTCTCGCATAGTACGTCGCACACACTATCGTCACCTCGTCAATCGCTCCGTATCGCAACACCATCGTCGCAGTGCAAGCATACCACGGAACAAAAAAGTGGTCCCGCCGCTAAACGGCAGGACCACTTCGTGCATTCCACGCGCCAGTGCATCACGCATCAGGCGCGGTCAGTCCGCCATGGCCTCACGCCTTAACAACCTCCACACCCAGCTCGGCGCCTTCCTTCACCTCGAAGGAGGAGGCCAGCGTCTCATGGGCGATCAGATCGCGGAACCGCTCGACATCGGCCACATTGGCGGCCGGCACGGTCAGCACCAGGGCGATGCGATCGGCGATGTCCAGACCGGCGTCCTTGCGGGCGTCCTGGATGGCGCGGATGGCGTCGCGTGCGTAGCCTTCGGCCAGCAGGTCGTCATCCAGAGCCGTGTCGAGAATCGCAAAGCCGCCGGTCGGCAGGGCGGTGGACACCGAGGAGGCGGCCTCCGTGGCGTTCTCCTCCTCCACACGGTTGATCAGCTCATACTCGCCTTCGACCAACTCGAGATCGCCGGACGGCGTCGACACCACGGGGGCGCCGGACGTCGCATCGACATGCCAGTCGCCGGACTTGGACGCCTTGATGGCGAACTGGACCTGCTTGCCGAGGCGCGGGCCGGCGGCGCGGGCGTTCACCTTCAGCTCGTGCACGATCTTCAGACCGTGGGCGGCGGCATCCTGCAGCGTCGAGAACTCGATGCTCTTGATGTTGAGCTCGGCCTTCAGCAGCTCGTCGTAGGCTTTGACGGCCTCCACGTTCCCGGCCACCACGGTGAGCTTGGAAAGGGGCTGGCGCACGCGGATCTTGGCGGCCTTGCGCAGCGACAGCGTGCCGGAAACGACTTCGCGCACCTTCTCCATCGCATCCACCAAGGCCGGATCGTCGACCAGCACGCAGCCAAGCTCGGTATCGGCGCCGGTCTTCTCGTCCACCACGAACGGCCATTCGGCCAGATGCACGGATTCACCGCCGGTCAGGCCGCGCCACACGGACTCGGCCTCCATCGGGGCGAGCGGCGCGAGCACGCGCATGAACGCCTCCAGCACGGTATACAGCGTGTTGAACGCGGTGGCATCCTCGTTCCAGAAGCGGTCGCGGGTGTTGCGGATGTACCAGTTGGTGAGCACGTCGATGAAATCGCAGACCGCATCGCAGGCGTCGGAGATGGCGAACTCGTTCAGCGCCTTCTCGGCCGCCAACACCAGGCGACGGGTGCGGGCCAGCAGGTAGCGGTCCATCTCCGGCAGTCCGGCGACCTCGTCCGCACGCAGCTGTCGGGCGTCGAATCCGGCGCCGCCGTTGGCCGCATTGGCGTACAGGGTGAAGAAGTAGTAGGAGCTCCACACCGGCAGCATGACCTGGCGCACGGTGTCGCGGATGCCGTCCGCGGTGACGATCAGGTTGCCGCCTCGCAGGATCGGCGAAGACATGAGGAACCAGCGCATGGCGTCGGAACCGTACTTGTCGAACACGCCGTTCACGTCCGGGTAGTTGCGCAGGTGCTTGGACATCTTCTGGCCATCGGAGCCGAGCACGATGCCGTGGCAGATCACGTTCTTGAACGCCGGCCGGTCGAACAGGGCGGTCGCCATCACGTGCAGCAGGTAGAACCAGCCTCGGGTCTGGCCGATGTACTCCACGATGTAGTCGGCCGGGAAATGCTGCTCGAACTTCTCCTTGTTCTCGAACGGGTAATGGAACTGCGCGAACGACATCGAACCGGACTCGAACCAGCAGTCCAGCACGTCGCTGATGCGGCGCATGTGCGACTTGCCGGTCGGGTCGTCCGGGTTGACGCGAACCAGGTTGTCGATCCACGGACGGTGCATGTTGATGTTGCCGTCCTTGTCGCGCGGGTAATCGCCGAAGTCGGCCTTGAGCTCTTCGAGCGAACCGTAGACGTCCACACGCGGATGCTTCGGATCGTCGCTGACCCACACCGGAATCGGGGAACCCCAGAAACGGTTGCGGGAGATGGACCAGTCGCGGGCGTTGGCGAGCCACTTGCCGAACTGGCCGTCCTTGACGTTGCCCGGAATCCAGTTGATCTGCTGGTTGAGTTCCAGCAGACGCGGCTTGATCTTGGTCACGGACACGAACCAGGAGGACACCGGCTTGTAGATCAACGGGGTGGCGCAACGCCAGCAGTGCGGGTAGGAGTGCACGTAGCTTTTCTCCTGGAAGAGGATCGCGCGGCGTTCCTCCGGGATGGAGGCGAGCGGTCCGTCGCCGGCGCGCAGGTTGCGCAGGATCGGCAGGTTGGCATCGAACACGAAATCGCCTTCGTAATCGGGGCATTGCGCGGTGAAGCGGCAACCCTCATCGAGCACGTCGGTGCTCGTGATGCCATGCGCGTTCAACGTGTTCATATCGTCCTCGCCGTAGGGGGCCTGATGGACCAGACCGGTGCCTTCGACGGTGTCGACGTAGTCGGCGGTGAAGATCGTGTAGCCGTTCGGGCCGGGCACATGGCCTTCGGATTCGGCCTCATCGCCCGAGAAGTACGGGAAGACCGGGTAGTAGCGGCGCCCCTCCAGCTCGTTGCCCTTGAGCTCGCGCACGACCTCGTAGTTCTCGCCGAGTTCCTTCTCGTAATGCGGCAGCAGGTCCTTGCCGAGATAGAACTTCTTGCCCGCGAACCTGCCTTCGGTCGGGCGCACCTCGACGTAGTCGATGTCGGCGCCGACCACGATGGCGAAGTTGGTGGGCACGGTCCACGGGGTGGTGGTCCAGAAGACGGCGTAGGCGTCCTCCTCGTCGCGCATCTTCACGGCCACGGACACGGTGGTGTCCTGGCGATCCTGATAGACGTCGGCATCCATGCGCAGCTCGTGCGCGCTCAGCGGCGTGCGGTCCTTCGGGCAGTACGGCAGCACGCGGTACCCCTGGTAGGCCAGACCCTTGTCGTAGAGCTGCTTGAAGGCCCACATCACGGATTCCATGTATGGAATGTTCAGGGTCTTGTAGCCGTGCTCGAAGTCCACCCATCGCGCCTGACGGTGCACGTAGTTCTGCCATTCGTTGGTGTATTTCAGCACGGAGGCGCGGCAGGCGTCGTTGAACTTGTCGATGCCCATCTTCTCGATCTGGTCGACCGAGTCGATGCCGAGTTCCTTCTGCGCCTCCAGTTCGGCGGGCAGGCCGTGGGTATCCCAACCGAACACGCGGTTGACCTTGCGGCCCTTCATGGTCTGATAGCGCGGAATCACGTCCTTGGCGTAACCGGTCAGCAGGTGGCCGTAGTGCGGCAGGCCGTTCGCGAAAGGCGGGCCGTCGAAGAACACGAATTCGTTCTGGCTATGGTCGCCGGAGGGGTTGCGTTCGATGGACTTCTGGAAGGTGTCGTCCTTGTCCCAGTAGTCGAGAACGGTCTCCTCCATGTCGGGGAAGCTGGGGTTCGGCGCGACGTGCGCGGTCTCGCCGCCCTCGTTCGCCTTGGGATATACGTTTTCGCTCACCGTAAATCTCCTGTTTGTACTGTGCACTGGTCCTACAGGAGCGTCATTGATGGCCGTCGCCGGGCGCCGACGTTCATCGGCCCGATCCACGGAGGTCACGCCGGGCCGCGAACCCGATCGTCAATCGTCTCGTGGCCGGAACCAACCGTGTTCCGCCCGGAACAGCCAATGCCTGACGTTCCTGCCTACGAGGACGATGACGGGCGCCGATATGCGCCCCGCACCGCGGTACCACCTCGCTTATCGCGCCGGCCGCCGCACCCCGAACCGTTGCGTTCGAGGCCGCGAACCCGCGCGACCGCTTGTGTTCGGCTGTTTCGGGCCGATCCCGTCGGTTCTACTGGGCGATTGCCGCCGTTCTTCCGAAGACTCCCCGCTGATAACGGATCACTGTCTGGTGACGGTGCACATCGTAACACGCCACGCGGTCAAATCGCCGGCCCACGGCCACGGCACCGTCAGGAGCCCGATTTAGATTGAGACCAGCCACCACGGACCGAGAAAGGATTGTCGGACAATGACGTATGATTTCACGTCCATCATGAACAGGCATGGCATGGATTCGATCGCGGTCGACGGACTGGGCACCGACCCGGGATTCGCGCCGGACCCGCCACGTGAGGGTTTCGACGTCATCCCCATGTGGGTGGCGGACATGAACTTCCCGACCGTGCCCACGATCCCGCAGGCCATCATCGAACGGGCGAAGCATCCCGCCTACGGGTACTTCTCCCCCACCGACGACTATTACGGCTCCATCATCGACTGGCAGTCCACGCGCAACGGGGTCACCGGATTGACCCGGGAGGCGATCGGCTACGAGAACGGGGTCCTGGGCGGCGTGATCAGCGCGCTGACCGCGTTCGCCGCCCCCGGCGACGGCGTGCTGCTGCATAGCCCGACCTATATCGGGTTCACCCGGAGCATCGAGAACAACGGCTATCGCATCGTCCACAGCCCGCTCACGCTGGACGAGCACGGCGTATGGCGCATGGATTACGAGGATATGGACAGGAAGCTCAAGGAGCATCACATCCATGTGGCCGTCTTCTGCAGTCCCCACAATCCCTGCGGGCGTGTATGGGAGCGTTGGGAGATCGAGAAGGCTATGGAGGTGTACCGGGCCAACGACTGCGTGGTGATCTCCGACGAGATCTGGTCGGATCTGACGTTGGGCGGCCACCGGCACATCCCCACCCAATCGGTCAGCGAGGACGCACGCAACAGGACCGTGGCGTTCTACGCGCCCAGCAAGACCTTCAATCTCGCCGGACTGGTGGGAAGCTACCACATCATCTACAATCCCACGCTCCGGGACCGCATCGTGGCCAAAAGCTCGAAATGCCACTACAACGACATGAACGTGCTCTCCATGCACGCGCTGATCGGCGCCTACCGGCCCGAAGGCCATGAGTGGCTCGACGAATTGAAGGCGGTGCTCACCGGCAACGTCGATTACGCCTACGACTACATCACCGGGCATTTCCAAGGCGTGAGTCTGGCCAAACCGGAAGGCACCTACATGCTGCTGCTCAACTGCGAGCAGTGGTGCGAACGCCACGGCCTGAGCCTGCCTGAGTTGGAGAAACGCGGCTGGGATGTGGGCGTCGCATGGCAGGACGGCGATATGTTCCAGGCCCCCTACAGCATCCGCGTCAATCTCGCATTGCCCTTGAGCCGCGTCAAGGAGGCCATGCGCCGCCTTGACCGGTACGTGTTCAACGCCTGATCGATGTGCCGGCGCGTCGGATCCCACGCGCCGGCACATCGCGGCGAGCCCACGGCCCGGGGCTTTCCTCAGCCCTTGACGGCGGTGGATTCGCTCACTTCGAGCGGCGTGCGAGCGAGCGGCAGTCCGCAGTCCTTAAGCACCGCGGCGATGCGTTCGACGTTCTCGCCGGCGAGCGGCGCGACCGGATTGGGCATCTGGTTCGTATCGAAGACGCCGAGCAACGCGAGCGCCGTCTTGAATGCGCCGACGCCGGCGCCGAACCCCTGCACACCCTGTACGACGCTGGTGATGCGCATGAGCGCCGCCATCTTGTCCTGTTCGGTGCGCACGGAACCCCAATCGCCTTCCCGGTAGGCGTTCCACATGCGCACGTATGCGGTCGCCTCTACATTCGCGAGTCCGGGGACGGAGCCGTCCGCGCCGGCCATGTAGGCGCCGTCGACGACGACCTCCTGCCCGGTGAGCAGCGTCAGCGGATGGCCCGCCTTGTTGTTGTCATCGACCAGGAAACGGAACGAGACGTCATCGTTCGAGGAATCCTTGACGCCCGCAAGAACGCCGTCGAGTCCCAGACGCACGAGCATGTCGCCGGGCAGTTTCGTGTGCACGCACACCGGAATGTCGTAGGCGAACAGCGGCAGATCGGGAACCGCCTCGTGGATGAGACGGAAGTGCCGTTCGACTTCGGCCATGCCGCCGAGCGCATAGAACGGCGCGGTCGCGACGATCGCCGACGCGCCGAGCTCACGGGCTTGGCGGGCGTGTTCGATCACGCGGTTCGTTTCGGTGTCGATGCAGCCGACGAACACCGGCACACGACCGTCGACGATGTCCATCGCCGCGCGAATGATCTCCTCGCGGCGGGCATCGGTGCTGAACGCGACCTCGCCCGACGAGCCGAGCGTGAATATGCCGTTGACCCCGGCATCGATCATGCGGTTGATCGAGCGGGTGAAGCTCGGCAGATCGAGCTCCTGGTCTGCGGTGAGCGGGGTGACCGCCGGCGGAATGACGCCGTGGAATTGCTGTGCCATGATTGATCCTTTGTGTGTATGGGATATGGTGCGCCGGTCCATCGTCAGACGTGGTACTCGGCGTGTTGATACGGATGGTGGATGGGTGTTGTCGGTCCGGTGGCGCACGCCGCGTGAGACGCGCGCCGCCGGAGACGTGTGTGCCGCTATGCGCACTCCTCGGCCGTTGGATGCAGCAAGGATGGCGCGGCCGCCATGAGCGTCCTCGTGTAGTCGTCGACCGGATGGCGCATCACCTCGTCGGCGGTGCCATGTTCCACGATCGTGCCGTGGTTCATGACGATGACGTCATCGGAGATGTAGCGAATCGTCTGGATGTCGTGACTGATGAAGACCATCGACAAACCGAGCCGACGTTTGAGATCGCTCAACAGGTTCAGAATCTGCGCGCGCACCGAGACGTCGAGCGCGCTCGTCGGCTCGTCGGCGATGATCGCATCCGGGTTGAGCGAGAGCGCGCGTGCGATCGCCACACGTTGACGCTGGCCGCCGGAAAGCTGCCCGGGGAGGGCGCCAAGCACCGAGAACGGCAGACCGACCATGCGGATCAGCTCATGGGCGCGCTTGTCGCGTTCCTTCTTGCCGCCGAGATGGTGCACGGCGAGCGGATCGATGAGCTGATCGGCAACGCTCATGCGGGCGTTCAGCGCGGTCGCCGGATCCTGGAAGACGACCGAGACGACACGGCCGATTTCCATGCGCTCCTTCGCGGTGCGATGCGTGACGTCCTGCCCTTTGAACAGCACCTGCCCGGACGTGAGCGACTGCAGTCCGCACATCACGTTCGCCGTCGTCGACTTGCCGCAGCCGGACTCGCCGACGATGCCAATCGTCTTGCCCGGCATGAGCTTGAGATTCACGCCGTTGACGGCGGTGATCCTGTTGCGGTGGAACAGGCCCGAACCCGCACGGGTCGTGAACACGACCTTCGCGTCCTTCAGTTCGATGATCGGGACGTTCTTGTTCTCATGGGGTTTCGTCAGATCGATGCGTTCGCTCATCGTGCGCCTTCCTTTCCGTCCCGCGGGTCTTCGGCAGCGGTGATCGTCATGTCGCCGATCTCGGCTTCTGCGGCTCTCGCGGAGTTTTCTTCGGAGGCCTTCTCCACTTTGGCCGGCTCCTGGAGCATGTGTTCGTCGGCACGGGTGTAGTTGGCCGGTTCGGGCAACGGGGTGCCCGGCTGCGCCGCATAGAAGTGCCATGTGCCGGGCACACGGACCATGACCGGCCTCGTGTCGAGGCCGACGTCCGGGTGCGAGGAGCGCGGAGCGAAGCGATCGCCCTTCGGGAAGTCGATCGGGCTCGGAACCGTGCCGGGCACCTGGTGCAGACGCGGGGCGCCCGCTTCGATCGACGTGACGGCGCCAAGCAGGCCACGGGTGTACTCGTGACGGGGGTCGGTGAGGATCTCCTTCGTCGAACCCTGCTCGACGACCTGCCCCGCATACATGACGGTGATCGAATGGGCGACTTTGGCCACGAGCGCGAGATCGTGGGAAACGAAGACCATGGCGAAGCCGAGCTTCTTGCGCAGCGAGTTGAGCAGATCGATGACCTGCTTCTGCACGGTCACGTCAAGTGCGGTCGTCGGTTCGTCGGCGATGATGAGCTTCGGGTCACGGGTCAGCGCCATGGCGATAAGCACACGCTGGCGCTGGCCGCCGGAAAGCTCGTGCGGATACGATTCAAGCGTGCGCTTGGGATCAAGGCCGACGAGTTCGAGCAGTTCCTCGGCGCTGCGCGTGCCGCCGCGCTTCGTCAGCTGCTTCATCTGCGTCTTGATGAGCATCGACGGGTTGAGCGAGCTCAGTGCATCCTGGTAGATCATCGCGATCTCATGGCCGCGGATCTTATTGTATTGGCGCTGGTCGCATCCCACGAGGTTCCTGCCGTTGAGCAGGATCTCGCCGCTGATTCTCGCCTTCGGGTCGAGCAGGCCCATGATGGCGAGCGAGGTGATCGACTTGCCGCAGCCGGACTCGCCGACGAGACCCATCGTCTCCCCCGGGCGTACGGAGAAGTTGAGGTGGTCGACGACGTTGACGTCGCCGTAGCGCGGGAACTGGATGCACAGATCCTTGACCTCGAGCACGGGAGGTTCGGTGCTCCACGGTTCAAGGCGATCGGTGCGCTTGAGTTCGGCGTTGCGAAGCTTGGTGAGCGAATCGACGAGCGCATCATGCTGCTCGGCGTAGGCCGCGACCGGGTCGGTGAGCAGACGGTCTTCCTTGCGGTCGGCAGCCACGTCGGCCGCGGTCTTCTCGACCGGGGCGGTCGGGGCCGCCACCATCGCGTCGGTTATGCCTTCGGACAGGATGTTCAGGCACAGCACGGTGATCATGATCGCAAGACCGGGGTACAGCGCCTGCCACCAATACCCGAAGATGACGCCTTCCTTCGCGGACGACAGGATGTTGCCCCATGTAGGCGTCGGCTCGGGGATGCCGGCATTGATGAAGCTCAGTGACGCTTCGAAGACGATCGCGTCGGCGACGGATAGGGTCGTGAACACCATGACCGGCGCCGCGATGTTGCGCATGACGTGCTTGATGAGAATCCACGGGGCACGCGCGCCGGAGACGATGACCGCCCTGACGTAATCCTTGCCGTATTCGCTGATGATGTTGGCGCGCACGATTCTTGCGATCTGCGGAACGTAAAGAACGCCGATCGAGATGATGATGCCGATCATCGACTGGCCGAGCACGGCCACGAACACTGCGGCGAGCGCGATGCCGGGAATCGACATGACGATGTCGATCAGTCGCATGATGATTTCGGAGACCCATGCGCGGCTCACGGCGGCGATCGCACCGATGATCGAGCCGAGGACGAGCGCGAACGCGATCGACGACAAACCGATGACGAGCGAGTATCGCGCACCGAAGATGACTCGCGTGAGCACGTCACGGCCAAGGTTGTCGGTGCCGAACAGGTGGGCGCCCGTCGGGGTCTGATAGCTTTCGGTGATCGCCATCGGGCTGTACGGCGTGATCACCGGAGCGAACACCGCCGCGACGACGAGCAGCAGGATCACGATGAACGAGATCTTCGATCCCAACGTCATCTTGTTGAAGCGGTTGAACCTGACCTTGGGTTTGGTCGCCGCCGCCTTGACGACTTCGTTTTGTCCGAACAGCATCTCACACCGTCCTAATCCTCGGGTTAATCAGCACGTAAAGCAGATCAACCACAATATTGATGATGATGAATGAGAGCGCCACGATGAGCACTACACCTTGCACGAGCGTCGGCTCGTTGCCGTTGATGCCATCGAACATCGCCGTGCCCATGCCGGGGAGCGCGAAGATGACTTCGATGACGATAGCGCCTCCGAGCAGGTAGCCGATTTTCATGCCCAACGTTGTGATCGGCGTGATGAGCGCGTTGCGGAAGACGTTGCGCGCCACGACGACGCCCTTCGGCACGCCCGCGCCGATCGCGGTGCGCACGTAGTCCTTGTCGAGCTCCTCGACCATCGACGTGCGGATGATGCGTGTAAGCTGGCCGGCGACCGGCAGACCAAGCGCAAAGGTCGGCATGGCCATGCGTTCGAGATAGGCACCCGGATCCTGCGAGAACGGGACGAGCGGACCCGCGCCGGGCAGCCAGGAGAGCTTGATCTGCAGCACGTAGATGAGCAGCACGCCGAGCCAGAACGACGGCGTCGCGATCGCGATGATCGAAAGGACGCGGATCGTCTGGTCCACCCACGTATCACGGTAGAGCGCGGCGAGCACGCCGAAGATGATTGCGATGACGACCGCAATGAGCAGTCCGATGAACGTGAGCTGCAGTGTGATCGGGAACGCTTGTCCTATACGCTCGGAAACGGAGTCCTTGTTGACGCCGTACACGCCCATGTCGCCATGGCACAGACCGACCAGATAGGACCAGAACTGCGACCACCAGGGCTTGTCGTAGCCCATCTCGTGCCGGAACGCCTCCAGCTGCGCGCCGGTCGCGTTCTCGCCGAGCGCGGCGACTGCGGGATCGTACTTCGAGAACGACATCAGGAAGAACACGAGAAAGATGACTCCGAATGCCATGAACGGCAGGGCGATCAATCTGCGCCCGAGAAGTCTGAGGAAATTACTCATGATATGTCCAATGGTGAAAGAATCGGGAATAATGGAATGGGGAAGACGGGCCCGTCCACGGATCGCGGAGGGAAGGGGAACGAGATGAACGGGCCTGTCTTGGTATCAGATCGTCGGGGAAGGGTTCTGCGCCATCGCTCCTTTGCGTGGCTCACTGTGCGACTTTGGCCTGGACCAGGTTGAGACCCGTCGTGCCCATCGTCTTGTATTCGTCGAAGACACCCTTCTTGACGGCCGTGCTCACCTTGCGGTGGAAGAGCGGATAAAGCGGCACCTGCTCGGAAAGCAGATCGAAGCACTGGTTCCAGTAGTCCTGACGCTCGGCATCGCTCGACGCGGACAGGGCCTTGCCCATCAGGTCGTGCAGCTCGTCATAGCCTTCCGACCCCTTCCAGAACGTGCGCTGCTTGGTCCAGACGTTGTCTCCGTACCACCAGTTCATCAGCAGGTCGGGGTCGTTGCCGAAGACCGAGGGATCGCCCGGGGCAAGAACCATCGAGAAGTCAGCGCCGTCCTTGTCGGTGATCGACGGATACAACGCCGACGACTTCATCGACTGGATATCCACGTCGATGCCTGATTCCGCAAGATCGTTCTTGATCTGTGGGGCGAGCTGCGTGACCCAGGTCTGGTCGGTCGTGTACAGCGTGGTCTTGATCGGACCGTTGACGCCTGCTTCCTTCAGCAGTTCCTTGGCCTTCGCGGTGTTCTTCGTGTAGACGTTCTTCGCCTTATGGTAGTTCGCGAAGTTCTCGGGCAGGAAGCTCGTGACGGTCTGCGCCTGCCCGGACAGCTGGTTGTCGATGAGCTTCTTCGTGTCGATCGAGTAGAACACGGCCTGACGCACACGGGGGTCGTCGAACGGCTTCTTCTTCGTGTTGAACATGATGAACGCCTGGTTGAAGCCCTGCACCGTCTGGATGTCGGAACCCGAGGACGTCAGCGTCTGCACCGCCTTCGCGGGCACGTTTTCCATGATGTCCGTCTTGCCGGCCTGCATCGCGGTGACTCGCGCGGTGTCGTCGACGTTGACGTTCCAGACCATCTTCTTCGTCTGGGCCGGATACTTGCCGTTGTAGGCGTCGTTCTTCTCGAAGCTCACCTGCCGGTCGGTGATCGCCGTGTACTTCCACGGCCCGGAACCGGTGGGCATCTTCTTGAGTTCGGCGTCCGACTTGCCGGACGGGACGATCGGGATGAGCGCCAGACGCTTTTCGAACATCGGGAAGGCTTCCTTGAGTTTGAAGTCCACCTGGTTGCCGCCCTTCGCCTCGACGGAGTCGATGAAGTCGAGCATCGAGATGAACAGGCTGCCTTCGGCGGTCGAGCGCTTGTAGGAGCTCACGACATCGGACGCCTTGACGGGCGTGCCATCGGAGAACTTCGCGCCGTCACGCAACGTGATCACGTACTCGGTGTCGGAGACCTTCTGAGGCGCGCCTTTGGCGAGCGCCGGGAATGTCTTGTAAGTCGTGTAGTCAAGCGCATACAGCGGTTCGACGACATGCCAGTTCGCCGACATCGGCAGCGCTCCGGACGTCGTGTTCGGCATGAAGTCACGGCTCGCGTATGCCACTTCCGTCGTGATCGTGTCTGGAATCGAGGTGCCGGTGGCGCCGGCCGTGGCGGACGAGCCGCCGCAGCCGGCCATGGCGACAACCATGCCGCCGGCCAGGATGGCCGCCACGGCCGCCCTGACCCTTGCATTGATCTTGACCATTGAGATCTCCTCATCGTTGAGAATGTGTCATCGTGCGTCCAACTCGACGATGGTCGACGTCGACAATCGTCCAGGCCGGCCGGATCGCCAATCCGCCGTGCCTCCGTTTCTGGGCTGAACTGGGTTTAATGATAAGACGTCTGACGTCTTATTTCAAATATCCCGACCCGCATGTCGCCAACCACACGCCACGCAGGTGCGGCATCCCCCGACGTGCGCTACCATTGAAATCAGACGTCTGATGTTTCCCTTTGGTTGGATACCATGACTTCAGATGTCCCATTCATGGCACGGCATATATACGGGCCCGCTCAAAGGAGAGTCATTGACCATGGCAGCATCCAACCCAATCAGCTGGTCACAACGAACATTCCCCTCACCCGAAGGCACGATCGCGTGCAGATTCCGCGCACACGCGGACGGCCGCATCTTCGATGCCGTCAATGGATCGGCGAATGACGCGCCGCTCCTCATATGCGCCATCGAACATGACGCTCTGCGCGTGCGCGCGACGACGCCACGACAGCACGTCGATCTCGACATCGAGGACACGACGGGAATAGCCGACGGCGCCATGCACACGTTCGCGCTCACATTCGGCGAGTTCGGCACACGCGTCTACCTTGACGGCTCGCAGTGCTTCAGCGGCACGGCGAACCTGTGCCCCACGACGCTCACCGGAACCGATGGGCCAGGCCAAGGCGCGATTCGCCTCGCGAGCCCGTCCATCGACGTGACCGACATGCGTCTGCATGCAACCCCCCTCACCTCCGAAAGCATCGCCGCCTTGACGCCGAGACCCGCACCGGACATCGACTTCGCCGCGGCCCAGCTCGCCCCGCGAGATGTGCGCCGCGTGCGCGCGCTACGTTCCGGCACGATCTTCATGCATTTCCGCGTGCGCGGACCCCGCCAGTACGGCACGCTTCTCGCCGCCGGCGAGCGCGGCGAGGAACGCCTCGCCGTCTCGATCGACGACAACGGCATCACGATGACGGCCGCGGATGGCCTGTATGAGCCGTCCACCTACCATGCGCGCGGCGCATGGGATGACGGCCGATGGCATGATCTGTTGATTCGTTCCGCGCGTGGCGCCATCGACATGTACGTCGACGGCTGGCACGAACTGCATCAAGCGGGACAGGTGTTCTTCGGCGACTGGCCGCAACTGGATGAGGTGGCCATCGGGCAGAACACGGAAGGCGTCAGGCTCATGGGCGAGGTGCGCAACGGCGGCGTCTTCACGACCCCGCTCACCGACGGCGCGATCCGCCGGCTTTCGGACGCACCGGCGCTCACGACGACCGCGCTGTTCGACAAGGGTTACCACGGATCCGTGAGTTATCGCATCCCCTCGATCATCCGCACCCCTCATGGCGTGGTCGTCGCCGGCGCCGACCAGCGCACCGCGATTGCGAATGACGCGCCGAACCACATCAACTTCGTCATGCGCAGGTCGCTTGACGGTGGCCGCACCTGGCTCGACATGCAGACCGTGATCGCCAATCCAGGCGAAGGCGTCGACGGCGCGTGCACGATCGACTCATGCCTTGTATGCGACGAACGCAATGGCCGTCTCACCGTCCTCATCGACCGCTTCGCCGGAGGCGTCGGGTTGCCGAACAACACGCCCGGCACCGGGGTCGACCGGCACGGGCGACCGTGCCTGTACGATCGCGCAGGCACACGCTATGTACTCGCCGATGACGGCACGGTGCTTGACGGCGGCGGCAAGCGCACCGGATACCGGGTCGACGCGCACGGCAACGTGACGCACGAGGGACGGGCCTCGGGCAACATCTACCTCAAGGAGGGCGCTGACCCCGACGAATCACTGCTCATCGAGCGCACGAGCTTCGTCATCGAACTGCATTCCGACGATGACGGCGAGACGTGGAGCACACCACGCAACATCAACCACATGATCAAGGAGGATTGGATGCACTTCCTGGGCGTCTCGCCCGGCAACGGCATCCAGCTCCAGTCCTCCGAACATCGCGGGCGTCTGCTCGTCCCGTTCTACTGCACCGGCGCCTCACTCAAGCATTACTCGGGCGGAGCGCTCATCAGCGACGATGGCGGCGACACATGGCGACGTGGTTCGATGATCAACGACGGCCGCATCGTCAACGGCACCGCCGTCGACCCGAAGAACATCCGGGACGATGACGCGACCACGCACGAATCCGTGTTCGTCGAGCGCGCGGATGGCACCGTCGTGTGCTTCTTCCGCAACCAGAACCATGCCGGGCGCATCGGCGTCGCGCTCAGCCACGACGGCGGCGAGACATGGGATGACCTGTACTTCGACAAAGACGTCCCCGACATCTTCTGCCAACCGAACGCCGTGGCCTGCGCGCCGCGATCGGACACGATGGTGTTCGCGAACGCAAGCCAGATGCTGCCGTATCGCGGCAACGGGGTGCTGCGGCTGAGTCTGGACGGCGCACGCACATGGGCGGCGCATCGCTGCATCAGCCCCTATCATTACGGCTATCAGTGCATGACGATGCTGCCGGACGGCGAACTCGGATTACTCTGGGAGCGCGAGACCGCGGGATTGTACTTCACCATGCTGCCGTTGAGCGTATTCGGCGCGGCCGAAACGCACTGAGGGCGTGTTCCCGAACATGCCCCCACCGGCCGCTAATGGTCGAGCCGGGCGGCGAACCAGCGCGTGATCGACGTCGGATGGGTGATCGCCGTGCCGACGACGGCCGCCCACGCGCCGCGGCTCATCACGTCATGCAGCTGTTCGGGCGTATGGATGCGGCCCTCGCACAGCACGGGCGTATCGGGGAACGACGACACCATGTACTCGAGCAACTCGAGATCGGGGCCGTCGGTCTTCTCCCGTTCGCCCGTGTACCCGGAAAGCGTCGTCGAGATGATGTCGCTGCCCGCATCGACGGCGCGGCGCGCATCGTCGAAGCTGCCGCAATCGGCCATGACCGTGACGCCCTCATCGTGCAGCGCCTGCACGGTCTGCGCATAGGTCCGCCCGTCCGGGCGCGGCCGTCCCGTCGCATCCAAGGCCACGATGTCCGCGCCCGCCGCCGCGCAACAGCGCGCATGACGCAGTGTCGGCGTGATGTACACGCCTTGCGAACCGTCCTTCCAGATGCCGATGACCGGCACGTCCACCTGGCCCTTTATCGCCGCTATGTCGGCGAGTCCCTGACAGCGGATGCCGACCGCGCCGCCCTCGACGGCCGCCATCGCCATCTGCGCCATCGTCTCCGGGTGGCGCAGCGGTTCGCCGGGGTACGCCTGGCAGCTGACGATGAGTCCGCCTTTCACACGTTCGATAACCGGATTCCTGCTCATCATTATGTATCCTTTCCTTGCACAGAGTACACCGGCCGCCGCGCCCGAACGCGACGGCCCGATCAACCGACGACGCGACGGGACGCGACGGCCGCGCCGATGAGCGGCGCGTCGCCGCCGAGCTCGCCCTCACGTATCCGCACATCGCGCAGCAACGGCAATGCGGAACGGGCGAACCCATCGCGCAACGCATCCCACCACACCGGCCCCGCATTCACGACCGACCCGGAGACGACGATGCCGTCGGGATCCACCAGATTCGCCATACCTCCGATGCACGCGCCGAGCGCCCGGGCGCTGTCTTCGATGACCGATGAGGCAAGCGCATCGCCATCCGCCGCAAGCGCGGCGACGTCGCCGCCATTGCGCACCGGTTCGCCACCGGCGCGCATGTTGTACAACGTCGCCAGTCCGGTGCCGCTTGCGACCGGTTCGACATGCCCCTCGACGCTTCCGCACGAGCACGGGACCCCGGCACCGAGAGCGCTCACGACATGTCCGGCATGTCCCGCCATGTCATGCGCGCCGAGGAACGGCACGCCGCCGACGATGATCGCGCCGCCGATGCCGGTGCCCACACCGACCGACAAGAGGACACGGGCGCCACGCCCCGCGCCGTAATGCGCTTCGCCGAGCCCATGCGCGATGACGTCGCCGACCATATGCACCGGCAGATCGGTGATCGCGCCGAACGCATCGTAGATCCGCTGGCCTTTCCATCCGGGGAGCAGATCCGTCGCGGCGATGATCTCGCCGGTCTCGCCGTCGGGCACGCCGGCGGCCGCGATGCCGATGCCACACGGCTCTATGCCTTGGGCACGCGCGCGGTCGAGCTGACGGCGCGCGGACGCGACGATGCGCTCGCGCACGGCGTCGCCTCCCTGCGAGGCGTGTGTCGGCTCCTCATCGCGCAGCAACACGGTGGGAGCGGCATCGCCGTCGGACAGCCGGACGAACCCGCTGGCGATCTTCGTGCCTCCGATGTCGAATGCGAGGAAATCGCTCATTGTTCCACCGCCTCATGGATGTGCGACAGGTAGCGCACGCGCTCGTCGAGCGTCGCGTCCCGTGGCACGCACACCTTCGCGCCGACATAGGCGATCGGCCGTTCCTGTGTGTTTGCGGCGTGCATGCATTCGGCGATCGCATCCGCATCCATAAGCGATGTCGGCTCGTCCGGATTCATCGGCAGATGTCCGTCGATCCACGGGTATCCATAGATCGTCTCCTTCGGCCCCGCTCCCGAGAACATCAGTCCGGTAAGCGCGTCGGCGTCGGCGCACCGGCGCACGTGTTCCAGCGCGGTCCGCGCGCTTCGGCCTTCGACCGCGGACCGTCCCCAGTTGATGGTCAGTCCGATTCCCAGCTCCTTGCATAACGCGATCTCGTCGTCGAGGCGGAGGAAGCCCTTCTCCGGCTCCTGCCCGTCTATGTAGCGGTCGCAGTGTTCGATGACGAGTCGTGCGCCGCTCCAATCCCATGATGCGAGCAGTCGCAACGATTCCTCCATACGCTCGGCATCGGAGACCCGTCTTGGTGCGCTGTGCAGTTCGATGTAGGCGATGTCCTGCGCGCCGCGGACGCGCGCGACGTCGGCGACGGCGCGTCGCAGGTCCTCGAAGAATCCGATCGCATCGCGGCGCCCGGCCTCCTGCGGGCTGGCGAGTCCGAACCACGGATCCTCGTTCATGCGCCGCATCGTGCCGGGGATGGCCGTGACCGAGTTCGTGTGCCAGTGGGCGGGCAGGTGTTCGGCGAGCCAATGGCGGTCGTCCTCATTCGCAAGGTCGCCGGGGAACGGCAGTTCCGTCCCGCGGACCCATGACTGCTCGCCCAGCAGCATGTAGTACAGTTCCTGCGACGGGCGCCCCTGCGGAAGCGACGCATACGCGCCAACGATGAATTCCGGCTTCATATTTCCTCCTCGAAATATGAAATGGTTGAGACATGTACATCCCGATTATACATCAGACATCTGATGTATATCAGTGCACTGCTCCTCGTGTCGGGCGGCGCATACGGATCGTGGACCGACCCCACGCAGCGACCACGCGTCAGCGCACGGGGAGGTGTTCGCGCAGTATCGATTCGATCGGCCGGTAATGCTCGCGCACGGCCTCACGGTACATCTGGGCGTCGCCGGCGATCGCCGCATCCAGCATGCGACGGTGCGCCTCGGCCGTGTCAAGCATCTTCTCCGAAGGCGCCAAGCCGATCTGCGGGAGCACGGCCATGTGCACGAGCCACAGGGAATGCACCATCTGCTTGGCGATGGTGTTGCCGAGCGGATCCAGCAGTCCCATATGGAAGTCGATGTCGGCATACAGGAAATCCTCGCCCCGTTCGGCGGACGAGACCATGGCGTCGACGAGCGCACCGAGCTCGGGCTGTTCCGTCCCCTTGACCTTCGCGCACACCTCATCCGCGCATCCGAGGTCGAGGAACCTCCTCAGCTCCACGACGTCCTTCAGATCGTCGAAGTTCTTGCCCACCGACACCATCGAGCGAAACGCCAGTGTCTCCACCATGGGGTCAAGGGACAACGAACCGACGAACGTTCCCCTGCCGTGTTCGACATTGACGATGTTGAGCCCTTCGAGCTTGCGCACCGCTTCGCGCACGGACGAACGCGACGCGCCCACGGCCTCGCACAGTTCGATCTCCGTCGGCAGCAGATCGCCCGGCTGGAGCCGCTCCCGCAGAATATACGATTTGATCGCGTCCATCGTCACATCGCAGCGACTGCGCATCGGCGTCCGCTGCTGCAGCGCACCGGGCTGCAGTCGCATGATTGTGTTCTTCTGACTGCTCATTGCGGTTCCTCCAAAAACCATCGCACCGCGCCGTCAAGACGCCCCACCACCGTCACGTGCATCGCCCGACGCGGGGACGGCGGCACCCACGGCCCACCATCCTCGTTCGTTGTCGGCGACCCCGCAACAGGGACATACCGGGCGATCGACATTAACCGCCCCTGACAGACGTCTCACGCACCAGCATAGGCCCGCACCATCCCATCGGCAACCACGCAGCCGTGCGTTGCGGGGCCACCCGCACGCTCATCGCACGGGAACGAAACTGTCCCGCACCACGAGGGTGGTGGAGATGAACGTGTGGTGCCGCAACGTGCGTTTGCTGGAGATGGCCTCGGCAAGCATCGTGATCGCCGTGTCGGCCAGTTCGTTCTGGTCGATGTCGTAGCTGGTCAGCGTCGGCGAGGTGTATTGGGCGATGGACTGGTTGTTGATGCTGATCACGCTGGTGTCGCGCGGTACCAACACGCCCGCCGCGGTGAACGACTGCAATACGCCGACCGCAATCGAATCGGCGGCCACGATGAACGCATCCGGCATGTCGTCGCGGTGGTCCTTGACCGCCTGATGGCCTAGGACACGTCCGGTGTCCACGGTGAAGGCGCCCTGCGCATAAATCAGCCCCTCCGTATCCAGCCCCAGACGCTCGGTCCAGTTGCGGAATGCGGTCAGACGGCCGTCTTCGGGGTATTCGTGCAGGCCCATCGTGAAGCCGGCGCCGCCGATATAGCCGATGCGGCGCTTGCCGGAGGCCATCAGCACGTCCAAGGCCTCCAGGATGGTCTGCCCCAGGTCCGGCTGCACCGAATCAAACAGGCTGGGCGCAGGATTGATGTCGATGAATACGCCATAGGGCAATACCAGATGGAGCTTCAACAGTCCATCCGAAGAGAGTACGGACGGTCCGATGGAGATGAAGCCGTCGAAATCACCGGCGTTGGCAATCAGATCGTCGATATGGGAAAACGACGTGAGTTCCATGTGCTGGGCTCTGGCATTGTCGCCAAGCACGGACCGCAGTTCATCGAAATAGGCGTCCGCCAGTTCTTCCTCGCGGGTGGCGTTGTCGAGTACGGCCACACGGCGTGGCAATGCGATACGGCGTGATCCGGTAGCGTAGCCAAGCTGCTCGCTGACCTCGATGATGCGACGTCGCGTCTCCTCTTTGACGGACAATGTCGGGTCCCCATTGAGCAGCCGGGATACCGTGGCCTGCGAGAAGCCTGATTTCTGTGCGATTTCCTTCATCGTGACCATAGTTGAGCCTTCCACGCCTCAGTACGTAACAATACGCAGTATTTCAGTAAATTACTTTACTACATAGTGTAACTCACGCCCGCTGTCTATTGAGAAGTGCAACGCCCTTGTTCGTTGGTTAATTCCAGCAGTTCGTCGGCGAATGCCTCGGGGATTGTTCATATACGCGGCCCCTAATGCAATGGCCTCAACCAGCACGAATATGACGTGCGGGTTGAGGCCATTGAGAGAAACTACCGAAAACCGGTCAGGGCACAAATAGCTCACGAATCTGGGCGGCGGAACCGTAAGACGCTTGGGCACCCAGACCGGTAGCCGCATATGCAGAAACGAACGAAGCCAGCTGAGCCGCTTCACGCAGCTCAAAGCCTGAGGCCAGCCCTGCCAGCACGGCACCCATGAACGAGTCGCCGCAACCGGTGGTGTCCACGGCTTCGACCCGAACCGGTGCGATGCGGGTCACCGAAGCAACAGCACATGATGCATCCAGCACCATCGAGCCATCACCGCCGAGCGTCACAATCGCCCGGTCGAACCCGAGCCCCCGCATACGATCGGCCGCAGCCAGCCAGTCGAATCCGGACCAGTCGCCGTCTTCGGGTTCGGCGATACCGAACATCTGCGCCATCTCATGCTCGTTGACGAGCAGGATATCGGCAAGCTGCACCAGCTCGTCCGGCAGCACCGGCGTAAACGGTGAATTGTTGAGCAGTACCGGTACACCGGCTTCATGCCCGATACGCGCAGCCGCGGTAACGGTCTCGATCGGGCTTTCCAAGCACAAGCCAAGCACATTCGCCGAAGTCAATTCACCGCGCATCGCCTCGATATAATCAACACTGACCTGCGCATTGGAGCCCGGAGAGTAGACAATCGTGTTCTCTCCGTTCGCGTCCACGGTGATGACCGTGGTACCGCTGGCCCCCGGTACATGACGCACGTGCTGGGTATCCACGCCGGCTTCTCGCAATGCACCAAGCAGGAACTCGGCATTGGCATCGGAACCCACCGCTCCAAACATGTAAACAGTGGCGCCAATACGTGCCGCAGCAGCAGCCTGGTTGCCGGATTTGCCGCCGGGCAACACTTGCAGCGGGCCGCCGGTGACAGTCTCCCCCGGTCCGGGCAGACGCTCGGTGACCACGGTGTAATCGGCATTCATCGAACCGACGACGCAAACCGTGCCTTGGATTCGATCAAGTGCCGCAAGAATGTCAGATGCTGTCATAGCATTTCCTTTCGTTGTCGTTGACGAATAGAGCCAACGATCACTCGCCGATCTTTTTGCGGATGACGAGATAGTAGATCACGCCGATAAGCGGCACACAACCGGCGAATACATGAGGCCACAGCCCGTATAGAACACACAGGCGAACAGCGTGAGCACCACGAAGCCCGAGTTCACGGTGAAACCTGCGCCAATAAAGCCAATGGCCATCGAATTGCTGGTCTTCGGGTCCGCCCACGGATCGGCGGTCACAGTTGCGGTATTGGTTGACATGCGAAGTCCTTTTACTCGGCGTGCTCAGCGAGCGCGGTAATACGGGTCATGAATTCGTTCAGGGACTTCCGGATGACCGAGCAGTTCGGTGATGGCGAGCGTGTTACGCACACCTTTGGTCAAGCAGCACGTTGCCGTAAGTACCAGTGATGCCGATGAGTTCGACTTCCGGGCTGTCCAGCGCATAGGCAATGGCAAGCGCGTCGTCTACACCGGTGTCGAGATCGAGAAAGAGTTTGTTCATGGTGTCTGCCCTTTCTTGGCAACTGTCTATTTTCTCCATTGATGACATATTCCTGCCAGCGTCATCTGGCAGGAATATGGGGGCAGCAGCTGCGAAAACGACTACTGGTCGGCTCGTTCAAGCTTGGGGATGGCGAACGAAGCCAGCAGAGCAAGGCCCAGAAGCACGGCCGACGCGATCATTGCCGCCGAGTAACCGGCAGTGCCGCCCGAGGAGCCCGCGAATGCGTTCATCACGGCATATAGCACTGCGTAGCTCAGGCCTGCGCCGAGGTTGAACGCGCCCGCATTGAGGCCGGGCAAGTATCCTGGGTTGTCGTCCGGCGACAGCACAATACCCAAACCGTTGAGCATGATGTTCGCCGTGCCCGCGTATGCCACACCGAGCACCACCGAGATAACCAGCAAGGCCCATACGCTCGGGAAGTGTGCAACGTATACGCCGAACAGCACGCCGACCAAGCTGACCAGAATGCCCACGCGGAGCATGCGATGGTAACCGAACTTGGAGGCAAGCACACCGGCGACCACGCCGAAGACCAGACCAACCAAAGCATATGGGGTCAGCGTGGCGAACGACACCACGTCGGCTCCCAATCCGGTGCCGAACTTACCGTCCTGAGCCAAGGCCGGCACAACGCCGTTCATGATGGCGAACACGCCGGTCATGGTGAGCAATGTGGTGAGCAGCAGGCCCCAGGTGCGCGGCTGCTTGAGATAGTGGGTGGTGACCATCGGTGCGGGATTGCGGTTCTCGACCTTCCAGAAGATCACGAAGGCAACCGCAGCCGCTACCACCTCGATAGCGACGAGCACCCAATTCGCGTCGCCGAGTTTCTGTATTTCATTGATGGCCAGATAGGCTGCCAGGAAGGCGATGCCAAGAACGATTGCACCGGCCCAATCCATCTTCGGGGTCTCTTTGGCCGTGCTTTCATCGGCGAACATCGACACCAGCACGATTGCGACCACGGCGACACCGACCATCACCCAGAACACGGAACGGAAGCCGAACGTGCCGGCAAGCCAGCCGCCGAGGATGGCGTCAACACCGCCAATACCGCCGTTCACCGAGGTAAGAATCGACATCAGTCGCGCATATTTGGCGTCCTCAGTCACCTTGGCGTGCAGCATGATGAGCGTCATCGGCACCACCGGTCCGCATACGCCCTGCATCACGCGACCGGCCATCAGCATGGGCACATTCACGGCCAACGCCGAGACCACACAGCCGATGGCGGTGATGCTTAGCATGCCCAGCAATACTTTCTTGCGGCCTGCGAGATCGCCCAGTCGAGGCAGGAACAGTGAGAACAGCGCACATGCGGTGAAGAAGACCGTCTGTGTGAGACTGATCTGTGAACTGCTGGTGTTCAGCTCGCGCTCCATAGTGGTAAGCGCCGGCGAAAGCATGGAAGCGTTGAGCTGAAAAGCGAAGATCGACGCCATCAGCGCAGCCATCAAAGCGACAATGGACTTGCCGCCCTCATCAAGCATTTTTTCGGATCTGACTGTCGACATGACTACTCCCTTGTCCTTTTACGCATTCTTCTTCGTCCGTCAGCCGATAGCAACGATGGCATCGACAATGAGATCCCAGAACTTATCGAAGTCGAGTTTCACCGCGACCTGTGTATGGCATTCCTCGGCGGACGGTTCCGGGCCACGCAGGTCGGCAACGGTCATGCCCAATGTCAGGTCACCGTGGATTTCGACATCCAGCGGGCAACGGCGAGTCGACACCACGCTCGGATCAATCAGATAGGCGACCGTGCAGGGATCATGCACCGGCGGATCGATGAAGTCCTGATTATCCTGATAGGTCTTGCGGAAGAAGTCCATAAGTCCGCTGGCGAAGTGTGACGAATCAGTGCCGATGGCATCAATGCGATGCTGAACCTCCGGAGTGCACAGCGCCTGATGGGTCAGATCAAGGCCAACCATGGTTAGCTTCCACGGCTCGTTGAACACGATGTGCGCGGCCTCGGGATCCACCTTGATGTTGAATTCCGCTACGGCGCTCCAATTGCCGACGTGGTATCCGCCGCCCATCAGGACGACTTCCTTGACGCGGTCTACGATGCGCGGCTCCATGCGGGCGGCCATGGCGATGTTGGTCAGAGGGCCGGTCGGCACAAGCGTGATTGTTCCCGGCTCGCTGGCCATAATCGTATCGATAATCCAGTTCACGGCATGGCCGGAATCCAGAGGACGGGTGGGAACCGGCAATTCAACGCCATCCAAACCGGTCTCGCCGTGAATCGATGCGGCGACCTCCTGCTTGCGGACGAGGGGCCTATCGCAACCGGCGTGCACCGGGATGTCCGTGGCCTTCGCCATTTCCAGAACGGACCGGGCGTTGTACGTCACCTTTTCAAGGCTCTGATTGCCGCCCACCGTGGTCACACCCACTAGGTCAATTTTGGGGTTGCCTACAGCAAGCATGATGGCCATGGCATCATCATGACCGGGATCGCAATCCAGAATAATCTTTTCCATCGAAGTGCTCCTTTGCTTCCATAACAGCCGTTGGGTCATCTCTGACTTCTGATGATTTAACGTTTCGTTATCAGCTTATTTGATGATAAAACGTTAAAGCACTATTGTCAATGCCTCATCTACCTGCGTGTCAAAGGTATCCGCGCATTCCTCTCGAAGCCGCTTGAATCACACTTCCGCTGATTGATTGGCGACGGACGCGGAACTAACCTCACCCACAGATTCGCGTTTGATGAACATCGTGGGCACGGAATGCGTGATGCCGCCATCCATGGACCCCGAACGGATGAGTTGCAGCAATAGCTCCACACCCTGCTTCCCCATCAAATCCGCCTGTTGGGAAATCACGGCGATGCGCGGCGTCATCACGGTAAACGCCGAAATATCATCGAACGACACCAACGACATGCGTTCGCCAATCGCCACCCCGCGGTCATGCAGCAGTCCAATCACCGTGAACGCATCCGGCGAATATGCGCACAATATTGCGCTCACCCCTGCACCCAGCAGCATCTCTACCGCAGCGGCACGCGATTCATAAGTGGAGTCGCAAGCTGCGACAACGCCATCGCCGTCAGCAAGCACATCGGCGGCAGCTTCCCGAAATGCGGTCTCTCGTTCGTCAATACTGAACGATTCGAGCGAGGGATGAGACATATAGCCCACATGTCGATGGCCCAGACGCACCAGTTCTTCAAGAGCCTCACGAATTCCCGTATATGGATCAGAAACCACAAACGGCACCGACTCGACACCGGGAACGCGACGATCAACGAACACCAACGGCAAGTCTCGTTGTATCAACGATTGCACTCCGGGGGATTTCACACCCTGCGGTACGACGATAGCCCCATCAATGCGTTGGCCCAAAAGATTCTCGATAAACACATCCTGGCGTTCCACGCTTTCCGAAGACGTGCCAATCAGAGTGGAGACCCCATGCCGGTAGAGTTCATCCTCCATCGAAGCAACCAGATCGGCGAAATACGGATTGCGCAAATCAGGAACCAGCAGGCCAACAGTCTTAGTATCCGACGAGCGCATGGAACGAGCACGTTGATCGGGCACATACCCCATTTCCTCAACAGTTTTCAGCACCAACCGTCGCGTATCACTAGAAAAGCGGCCTTTATTGTGAAGTATCTGGGAAACAGCAGCAGCCGACACACCGGCACGTTGAGCAACATCCTTCAACGTCACGAACGCCATAGTCCCCTCCTTGCGGCCGATACATCGTCAAAGCAACAATTCAAATGTACTCTTTTCACCGCCGATATTCGTAATCCTGCGCCAACACACGGCTCTCAACATAGAAAACCGCACCTCAACCACCGGATGAGAATTGCTTCAACCCGATAATCGAGGTGCGGTTTTTGCAGGCGCACCGGCTACTCCAGTTCCACCGCGCCGGTGTACAGCTGGTAGTACTCGCCCTTCTGCGCGATCAGCTCGTCATGCGAGCCACGCTCGATGATGTTGCCATGGTCGAGCACCATGATCACATCGGAGTTGCGCACGGTGGACAGGCGGTGGGCGATGACGAAGACCGTACGGCCCTTCATCAGGTTATCCATACCAGCTTGTACAACCTCTTCAGTGCGCGTATCAATCGAGGACGTGGCCTCGTCAAGGATCAGCGCGGGCGGATCGGCCACCGCCGCACGGGCAATGGAAATCAGCTGGCGCTGGCCTTGGGACAGGCCGGAACCGTCGCCTTCGAGCACTGTGTCGTAGCCCTTGGGCAGCATGCGGATGAAGCTGTCCGCATTGACCAGACGCGCGGCCTCGATGCATTCCTCATCGGTGGCGTTCAGGCGGCCGTAACGGATGTTGTCCATCACGGTGCCGGTGAACAGGTTCACGTCCTGCAGCACGATGCCCAAAGACCTGCGCAGGTCAGGCTTCTTGATGCCGGCCACGGAGATGCCATCATACAGAATCTGGCCGTGCTGGATGTCGTAGAACCGGTTGATGAGGTTGGTCACGGTGGTCTTGCCGGCACCGGTGGCGCCGACGAGCGCGATCTTCTGGCCGGGCTTGGCGAACCAGGTGATGTCGTGCAGCACCGGCTTGTCCGGGTTGTAGCCGAAGGTCACGTTGGTGAAGCGCACGTCGCCGCGCAGCAGCGTATAACGCCCATCAGGCGAGGTGATCGCCTGCTCCTTGGCCTTCATCGCCACCTCGCAGGCGGAACCGCGCAGCTTTTCGGCGGCCTTCAGAGACCTCGTACCATCGTCGCCGATCTCACGCTTCCACGCCCAGTGGCCGGTCTCATGGTCGACTTCGGTCATGGTGCGGCCGTCCGGCCCAAGTTCCACGTTCACGAGCGTCACGGTGCCCTTGTCTTCCTCGATGGGTTCGTCCATCAACTTGAAGATGCGGGAGGCGCCGGCGAGCGCCATCATCACCATGGTCAGCTGCTGGGAGACCTGGCCGATCGGGTTGATGAACGAGCGGGACAAGGTCAGCAGGGAGACGAGCGTGCCGAGGGTGAGCGGCTTGACACCGGTCAGACCGATGTCATTGACGCCGGCCAGCGAAACGGCGGCACCGACGATGGCGAGCAGGATGTAGAGCAGATAGCCCATATTGCCGACGACCGGCATGGTCACATTGCCCCAAGTGTTCGCCTCGGCGGACGCCTCAAAGAGTTCCTCGTTCTTCTCATCGAAGGTCTTCTGAGTGGCATCCTCATGGTTGAAGACCTTGATGACCTTCTGGCCATTGACGGATTCCTCCACGAAGGCGTTCACGTCGCCGATCCACTGCTGCTGCTTGACGAAGTAGCGGCCGGAGCGGCTCACGATCTTGCGCACGATGAAGTAGAGCAGAACGGTGAACACGATTACGAACGCGGTGAATGGAATGGACAGCCACAGCATGGACAGCAGCGCCGCGGCCGCGGAGATAATCGAGGAGAACATCTGCGGGAACGACTGCGAGATGGCCTGGCGCAGCGTATCGGTGTCGTTGGTGTAGTGGCTCATGATGTCGCCGTGCTCGTGGCTGTCGAAGTAGCGAATCGGCAGCTTCTGCTGATGGGCGAACATATCGTCACGAATCTTCTTGAGCGTGCCCTGTTCAACGGGGATAATCAGCCACTGCCAAGCCCAGGATGTCACGATACCAGCCACATACAGGCAGCCCATCAGACTGATGGCGCGCAGCAACGGAGCCCAGTCGGGGTTCGATTCCCCCACCATCGGCAGGATGTAAGTATCAATCAGCGATTGGAGGAACAGCGCGGATCCGGCCTGCGCGGCGGCACCGACCAAAATGCACACCACGATGGCGATAACGCGCAATTTGTATTGGAAGATGTAGCCGAAGATGCGCTTGATGGTTCCGGGGTCGGCTTTGCCCATGGCGGGCTCGCGATTCTTGAAACTCTGGTCGTTGCTCATCGTGCTTCTCCTTCCTTGGTATCGGCTGCATTGGTATCAACTGCGCTGGTATCGGCCGTGGGCATGGTCACTGTCACCGTCACGGTTTCGGACGGCTCAGCGGTAGATGACTCAGCAGCCTGTTCGGCAGCGGCCAGTTCTTCGGTCTTAGCCTGGTTCTTGGTCTGGGATTCGTAAATGGAACGGTATTCATCACAAGTGGTGAGCAGTTCCTCGTGCGTGCCGGAGGCCATGATACGGCCGGAATCCATCACCAGAATCATGTCGGATTCCTGCACGGAGGCCACGCGCTGGGCAATGATGATCTTCGTGGTGTCCGGAATCTCGTTGTGGAATGCGGCGCGGATCAGCTTGTCCGTCTTGGTATCGACGGCGCTGGTCGAATCGTCGAGAATCAGAATCTTCGGCTTCTTCAGCAGCGCACGGGCGATGCACAGGCGCTGGCGCTGTCCGCCGGACACATTGGCGCCGCCCTGCTCGATGTACGTGTCGTACTTATCGGGGAATTCCTGAACGAATCCATCGGCCTGCGCGAGCTGCGCGGCATGGCGAATCTCCTCATCGGTGGCATTCGGGTCGCCCCACCTGAGGTTTTCGGCAATAGTGCCGGAGAACAGCACGTTCTTCTGCAACACCATGGCCACCTGATCGCGCAGCGCCTCAATGTCATAGTCGCGCACGTCCACGCCGCCGACCTTGAGCGAGCCAGAGCTCACGTCGTACAGTCGCGGCACCAGCTGTACCAGAGACGACTTTGCCGAACCAGTACCGCCGACGATGCCGATGGTCATGCCGGAACGAATCTTCAGGTTGATGTCGTCAAGCACGGGCTTTTCGGAACTGTCGGAGTAGCGGAAGGTGACGTGGTCGAATTCGATGGAGCCGTCGGCCATGTCAGTCACCGGGTGAGCCGGGTTCTGCACCGTGCTTTCCTCCTGCAGCACCTGGCAGATACGCTCGGCAGAAGCCTGAGAAATAATCACCATGACGAAAATCATGGACAGCATCATCATGGCCATAAGAATCTGCATGGCATAGGTGACCAGCGAAGTCAGCTCGCCGGTGGACAGGCCCAACGCCGCATTATTGCCGGAAGCGACGATCTGCCGCGCGCCCATCCATGCGATGAGAATCATCGAGGCGTAGACGCACACCATCATGATCGGCATGTTGAAGCTCATGATGCGTTCGGCCTTGGTGAAGTCCTTGAAGATGCGCTGGGAGATGCGGCCGAACTTGGAGACCTCGAAGGATTCGCGGTTGTAGGACTTGACCACGCGGATGCCCTGCAGGTTCTCGTCGACCACGTTGTTCAGCGCATCGTAGGTGTGAAACACGCGCTCGAACACGGGGTGCACGAGCACGACCAGACCGCACAGGCCGATGGCCAGAATCGGGATGCAGGCCAGGAACACCATGGAAATCGACGGGGAGATACGGAACGAGAACAGCCAGGCTACGACCACCATGATCGGGGCACGCACGCCCAGACGAATGATCATCATGTAGGCGTTCTGCAGGTTCGTCACGTCGGTGGTCAGTCGGGTCACGATCGAACCGGTGGAGAACCGGTCGATGTTGGTGAAGCTGAAGCCCTGCACCTTCTCGAACTGGTCCTTGCGCAGGTTCTTGGCGAAGCCCGCGCCGGCCACGGCCGCGTACTTTCCGGACAGGAAGCCGGCACCCAGCGAAACCATCGCGCACACCAGCAGAATCACGCCGAACTTGACGGTGGCCGGCATGCTGCCACCGGTGATACCCTCATCGATCAGCGAAGCCATGATGGTCGGAATCAGGATTTCCAGAATACCTTCGACCGCCACGAACACCGGAGCCAGGATGCTGGCTTTCTTGTATTCACGAATCGAATGGCCCAGCGTGCGCAGTACATGTTTGGGCTTGTCCGGTTCGACGGCTTTGCGCGCCTGCGCGATTGCCTCTGCGGTATCGCTCATTCGTTCTCCTCCTTCGTGTCAGCAACCTCCGCTCCGTCTTGATCGGGAGCCATCACCACAGGTGACTGAGGGAGTGTTTGATGTTCAAATTCGCGTTGTGCGCGCTCGATGTTCGCACGCATGCGTGCGACGTAGTCGCGCAGAGCGGCCTTCTCTCCATCGGAGAAGCCACCGACCAGCAACCGTTCGACCCGGTCACCATTCGCCTTGAGATCGGCGACGATCGCGTCCGCCTTGTCGGTCAGGACGATGCGCTTGCAGCGCGCGTCATGCTCCACCGATTCACGGGCGATCAGGCCCTTCTTCTCCATCAGGGCCAGCACACGCGAGGCGGTGGACCGGGTGATGCAGAATTTCTGTTCGATGGTGTGCTGGTAGATCTCACGACCGCGATTACGCGCCAGGAACATGATGATATGCGCGTTGCCGCCGGTGGTTTCCCTGGCGGTTTGCGGCATGCTCTCGCCCAGATAGCGGTCGACGGCTTTGGTTACCGCACGCATTTCGATGCTGAGAATATGCCGATCCATTGTCCTCCGTACCATGCGGGGCCGTGTGCGTTTGCACCTTCACCCCACATTGTTGTATACGCAACAATTCATGATAAAGAGACCCATATACAACAGTTGCACATACAACAATCGGCGCGTTGTAGTATTTCCAGCTTTTCCGATTTTGGCGTGTAGGGGCATGTGTCAGAGGCGGGTTTGGATGGCGTGCCTGAAGCCGCCGGCGTGCAGCAGGCTTCTGGTGATGGTGGTGTCGAGGTTGCGGAATCCCAGGACTATGCCTCTGAGGGTCTCGAGCCTTCCGCTACGGCAGCCCCTTATGTTCGAACACCCACATGGTCTCGTCCGTGGATCTGTTGTCGGTAATAATCGTCAACATGAACCGCTCACCGTCGTTCCTCACGTAACCGCATTGCACTGCACCTTCCGACTTGAGCCGGCTACGGACGACATCGTAGTCAAGCAGTCGCAGGAGACCTTCTTGATATTCGGGAGCAATCCTCACACAGCAAAACTCACGTAATGCTTCGCGGAAGGAACCGCCATGATCATCAAGCATACGCTGAAAGAAATCGGGCACCATGATCGAACGCTGCGTATCGGTATTCAGATTGACGATAAATGACACCGGATAACGTACATTCAGATATTCAAGCAGCATTCTCGCATCCTCATTGCGCACCAGAATATTCTCAAGCTGGTTGTTGAGCATGCGGAGCTGGCGTTTGCCTCCACCATTGACGTAATACTGCTTCTTGTCCTGGCGCATACGGATTTCCGCCTGCTTGATGAGGTCTGGAAGATCCCCTCCATCATCGGATTCGGCCATGCCTACGGATATATCCCAATCACCTTTCAGAAAATCCCGACGCATACGCGCCATCCGACGCATACTTTGGCTCACTGTATGGTTGCAGCTGATAATCACGAACTCATCACCTCCGATGCGGTAGATCCTGTCGTCCCCGAAGCAGGCACGCATCGCATTCGCAAGGCAGCACAACACTGAATCGCCCTTGGCATGTCCCAAATGGTTGTTGATTTCATGCAGTCCGTTCATGTCGACGTACACCACCGTCAACGGCTTGTCATGCGTGGCCTGGATGCACTCCAAATCGTCATCGTAGGCATTGCGGTTGAGCAGCCCCGTAAGCGAGTCCCTGCGGTAATTATCGGCATCGCCGCATGCCAATAGTCCGATGGGCAGATTCCGTCCGACCAGCACCACAGCCCAAGGGTTGGATGGGGAGCATGCGTGAGTGGGAATCACCGCGAATGTGACTACGCCGGTTTTGGCCAATACCTCGCTGCGGTATATCCCCAGCATGGTTTCCTGCCTGTATAGCCGTTCCCGGATCGAAGACAAATTCAGATCGGCGAGAAATCGTCCGACATCGTCAGGATGCACCACCCGGTTGGCGGTCACCGCATGCATGTAGGCGCCGAATTCGTCGACTTCCGGATCAGGAATCACCCCATCTCGTTTGATGGCACGGTATTCGCCTGTCGCCACATTCAACCGAGATATTTCCGCCAGACCATCAGCCAGGATTTCAAAGGCGTCGGCCGCCAACGCGGAGACTCCCAACAGCACCCGACCGTTGACGGTCACATGACCGCGATGCAGGTAATCGCACGACATATCCCAATAGTGCCGACCGTCGGCACGCTCGGCCAACAGCGTTTCCATCCGTTTCACCGGCAGTGGAGGGTAGAAATAATATCCTTGGATGTATCCGCATCCGACTGCTTCCAGCCAATCGACCTGTTCCTTGGTCTGGGCGCCCTCGGCGATGACCATCAGATGCAGCTTCTTAGCCATCACAATTATGGATTGGATGATTTTCACGCCTTTACCGGCATTCTCCTTGCTCAGCTCGATGAACTTCGCGTCCAGTTTGATCATATCGACATTAATGTCTTTGAGCATGTTCAGCGAGGAATATGCCGAACCGAAATCATCCATCAGCACCACGATGCCTCTCGCATGCAGTTTACGGATGGTGTCCTTCACCATGGACAGGTTTTTCGCCATGGCACTTTCGGTGATTTCCACCCGCAACAGACGCGCGTCGACGTCATATTCGTTCAACAGCCCGCCGATCACGTCGGCCACATCCATCTGGTCGATATCCATCATGGACACGTTCACGGAAACCGGTACCAGATTGCGTCCTTCACGCTCCCATCTGCCCAGCATCTCAACCACGAAGCGCCATACGAACATATCCACATGGCAGATACGCCCGGCTCTTTCCAATACCGGGACGAACCATCCTGGGGAAATCACGCCATATTTGGGGTGATTCCAGCGCGCCAACGCCTCGGCTCCTACAATAGCTCCCGTCTCCGCATTGCATTTAGGCTGCAGATAACAGCAGAATTCGCCGTTTTCGAGCGCATAATCGATGTCTTCGAATGTGAAAAAAGGCACCAGCTCGTCGTTAGACGGCATTCCGCCCATTTCCGGCATGTCGGTCACGGGGGTCCCCCTCTCGTCGAAAAAACTATCCGTGGTATTCGCCGTTGTACTGTATCAGTGTTACGTCCTCGACGCCGTCAATCGCACGGATACGTTCGGCGAACGTCATATCCTTGTCGTCGCAAAACACTTCAACGGCCATTTCCGTGCGTTCGCTACGCATGGTTTTGGATTTGACGAAGAATTTGGTACGTCCGAACGCGCGCGTGATCTCATCGCCAACCATATCGCCCACATAATGGATCACCGCAATGTACACGCGTCCCTTGTCCTGATGCGAATAAAACAATGCCAACATACCGATCATCACCAATCCGGCAACAATCACCAGCACATACATGCCAGCACCCGCCGCGATACCTGAAGTAATCGACCAGAACAAATACAGCAGATCCATCGGATCCTTGACCGCGGTACGGTAACGCACAATCGACAACGCACCGACCATACCAAGGGAAATCACAATATTCGTACTGATGGACAACGTGACCATGCAGGTGAGCACGGACATGCCCACCAATGTGACCGCGAAACTGCGCGAATACACCACGCCCGTGTAGAAACGGCGGTACACGTAGTAGATGACGATGCCAACAATCAACGCCACCAGCAATGCCAACGCCATTTTGGGCACATTGTATTGACTGAAGGATTTCAGCACCGACTTTTTGATCATATCATTAACGCTCATAACGCTGCTCTTTCTCTCTTGCTTCCTTGATTCGTAACGTGTATTGTTTCGGGATACGCCAGCCGAAATGTCAGCTGATTACAGACTCGGCTTTACAGGCTCGGCACGCTCCAACCTTCCTGCCAGTAGCCGAATCCCCGCAAATACGAGGCTTTGTCATAACAGAGCACGTATTTCGAAGCCGACGTCAACTCCTGAGCTTTGCCAGGCAACAGATCGCGTACCATCTGCGGCAGGAATTCAGTGAATTTGACTTCCATCACCAGTTTCCCCGGCTCAAGCACGGGCAGTACCGGCAGTGTGGAGTCGAAAATATCGAATCCTCCAACCGCCGCACGCACGTTCATATCGAAAGTGACACGCACGGTACCGGCGTCAAGAATCCACGGTTCGCGCTCATAATCGACGATCACACGCGGACGCAACACATTGCACATGCATTCCACATAAAGCTCGCGGCACAATTGATGCTCGCTGTCGCGCAAAAACTCGTAATCGCCGGCAAGAATGCGGTCGAACTGCTCATGGGTGAGCGGCGCATCCTCCTTATAGATCCAACTGTCGCTTTTGCGTTTGCGTTCCAGTTTGATCACGCGGTCGCTGTAATCGTAGATGCGAATACGGTATTTCTTGCGCAGCAGCACACCGTCGACTTTTTCCTGATATGCGGTGTTCCAATAATCGTCGAAGTACAGGCTGCGAATCATATAGCCGCCGTTGCTCGCATGTTTGTCGAGACCAAGCAGCGGCGCCATACGCACGTTCAAATCGGCTTTTTGCGCGTATGAGATCAGATATTTGAGCTCATGGCGGAACCGTTCCTTGGCCGTGCGCCGCGGAACGGAAAGCTCTTCGCCGACACGGTTCGCGATGCGGCCGAGCAGCGACGTGCCCTGGTTGCCGCGGTCGCTACTCATTGGCATCCTCCACAATGCTGCCGTCGGCTTTCACATAGAAGCATTTGGTGCCGTAAATCTTGTTGCCGTCGGTGATGTAATGGTCGAACGCGTCTTGTGTATATCCTGACGCGTTGCTCACGCTCACCTTGATGAAGTACTGGCCTTCGCCAGGCATGTCCATCACGGCTTCCGGCAGCACGACATCTCTTTGCGAGAACACTACGTCGTCGCCCGCATAGTCCTTGGACACGGTGACGGCGTAACGCAGATCCTCATCGTTGAAATCGTAGGCCACATCCCAGTTGAGCCTAAGCTTGCCGTTGGCGGGAGTCGGCTTGCCGATATAGAACGGCATGGGCTTGTTGAATCCGGTTTGGTACGTCTGGTAATTCTGCTCGATTTCGCTGTGCAATTGGTCTGCCACCGTGTCGTATTGGCTTGACGTCAGGGGCTCATGCATGGAGTCGGGCATCTTCTGCACGTATGGCTCAACGATGGAACGATACTGCCGCACCATGGAATTGATGCGACCGGCGCTCATGTATTTGTATTCGTCGTTGACGGCTTTATCGAGCGCGGTGCGGAACGACTTGGTCTGCAGGCAACGTCGTAACAGTATGTTGCCCCAATAATTGCTGATGCCGTTTTCCCAGCTTTGGCCGTCGGCACGTTGCCTGATCTCATATTCCTTGCGCATGAGCATACCGTCGTTGTCCCAGTCAAGCAGGTAAAAAGTATCCGAATTCGTAGGACTATACAGGTACACATTACGGTTTTGCGTGTCGATATTGCCGGTCAACAATTGGAATGCCATCCAATATGCGATGTTTTCGGTATCGAAATATTTGCCGAGGATTTCGCTCATCGGAACGGAATAATCATTGAGATCATTCAGCATGGCGATCAGTTTGGTATGGTCGTTGTCGCCTTTGATTTCGAGTTTTTTCTCAAATTTCGTCTGATCGTAGTCGGGATCGTCGGCAAGTTTGATCACATCTTCGTCTCGATAGAATTCAAAATCATTGACTTTGTACAACTGGCCGTTTTTGTCGAGTCCGTGCGCCTGCAATGCGGTTTTGTTGAGTTGTTCGACTTGCGTGTACAGGCCGTAATCGTCGAAGGAATCCGATCCGCTGGTCTCGTCTTTCACATACAAGTGCACGAATTGCGTGCGCAGGCCCATCATCTGGTCAATGCCCTTGATAAGGTCGTACGCCATTTTGTTGCGGAAACGCAAGCCATCGTTCACATGTTTGTTCAATGCGATGGTGCGCTGTCCACGCCACTTGCCTTTGCCGCTTTTCAACTCGATCTTGTAGTTTTTCTGCTGAAATTTACTTGACGATTGGCCTCGTATCTGCACGGTGGCGTTCGGCACGCTTTCGCCGAAGCCGAGTTCGCCGGAGACGGGACCCTGCTCATCGCCCACCTGCAGCAGACCATTGACCTTGTAGCGTTCAACGCCCATGGCCGTATAGTCATCTGCGGAGTATTGGTTGATCTCGCTCCAGCTATGGTCGGTGCCTTCCGACGAATTACCGCGCGATACCGTCAAATACATGGTTTCCACACCGCTATCGTCATACACCTTGTATAACGATTCGTTGTCGCGCAAGTGTGCGCCGTCGATGCTCTGTTCAGCGCTTTTCTTGACTTGCTCATGCGTCTGCGACGAATCCGATGATTGCGATTGCCCGCTTTCGCCAGGTGTCGAGGTCTCGCATCCGGCGCAGAAAAGCACCGTCAGTATTGCCATCAATGCCGCTATCCGCTTGACAAGCGCGGTAATGGCTTTTGCGCTGCGTCGATTCCACCATGTCATGATTTACGATTCCTCCCGATTAATGCCATCCGTTTTCTGCATTATTCGCCTTGTTAGAAGACCGTGCATACCTTGGACGATGCAATGATTGGTCGATCCGCTGTTCGCCACGTTCAAGCAGTATGCCCAATTCCATGAAACGTCCCCGCTTTGTTTGCGCCACAATCGGCTGCTGCCCCAATACTCGGTACGGAAGATTGTCGGTATATGAGGCGAGACGGAAAGTCGCGTATATGGCAAACAACGAAGCGCCCATCAGGAAACCGAAACCGAACAGTGTCGTAGTGAAAAACTGACTGATCACCGTGAACACAACCGTTGAAACGGCAAACAATGCCGATGCCGTCAACGCACCGGAATAATCGGTGAAATACAGCAGAATCAGCATCACGGTGTTGCCGACCGCATAAAGGGCATACCCCACGCAGAGCACACGGAAATATCCGTGCATCACATCGTTGAAACCCAAAGGTAGCGCGTTCAGCACTGTTTTTTCCAACGAAATCACGGCAGCGGTCACCAGCAATTGCTTCAATGCCGTGTAATGCAATTCTCGATTGAGCACAGCCAGCATTTCGTTTTCGGCGACGGTAATGTCTTTGACCGTGCCTCCATCATTCAACAAACTGTAATACGACCGATATGTTGGGTAGAAATTGACCTCCACCGACACCACAAAATTCACCGTGGTGATCAGAATCGTCAAAAACGCCAGCATGGCGGGCACATCGTAATATGGCGCACCATAAAACAAACCCTTCACCTTGATACCAAGAGGTCCACACCAGGTGATCACCAAATGGGCGAACAAGCCAATGGTGGTGAACAATCCGGTCAACGCCAACGGCAGAAACCGATCGACCCACTGCAGAAACAGCCACGGATGCTCACGACTTTGCGGAAAATACCGATGCAACAGCAGCACATCCCACACCAGCATCACACCATAGCCAAGCACCACTGCGAACAACAGCGACTCCACAGGAGGGCATGCCAACGCAAGCAACACGCATGACGTGACGAACGCCACCAGCACCGCCGCAACAAAAGAATACAGAATGCTTTTGTAATCTTTAATGGCCGTCAAATAACTCATCGCATTCCAGTTGACGACCATTTCAAGAAACAACCATAAACACAACACACCCTGCATCAGCGTGGCTCCAGAAAACAGCAGAAACACCGTGTACAACACCGCGCCCGCTACCAACATGATGCCGGTAGACCCCCAAAACGACGGCAGAATCATCTTCTCATCGCGATCAAACAGCATATCCGCCAAAAAACGTGTGACCGGCATCGACAGAAAACTTGTCAATACCAACGAGGAGAGCAATGTGTATGTGATCATGCATACAAGCAGATCACGGTCGGGGCGGCCCACCTGCCACCGACTGCTCACGATCAGCACGCCAAACTGCAGAAGCACGCCCAGCAGCATCGGGCCGGCGCAAATCACGCCGGCATAGCCGTAGGCTCGCAGCATCGCCATCAAGCCCCTACGATGGAACAGTTTCTTCAGTTCAAATCCAATACCGGCCATATCAGCGTTCCAATCCGAACTGATCCGCGGTATCGGCATACAGCTTGCGATAATCGTCAAGCATGCGCTCATGACGGTAATAGGCGTTCACACGATTGCGGCCGATCTGCCCCATGGTTTCACGCAACGTACGGCTGGAACACATGCGTTCCATCGCCCCGCTTAAGCCTTCGCGGTACATGGGAGGCACATAAAAGCCGGCAGTGCCGAAATCGTCGCCATCCTCGCCTTCCAAAAGCTCACGGCAACAGCCGACATCAGTGGTCACGCACGGGCGTGCGGCTGCGAACGATTCCAACACCGACAATGGTTGGCCTTCGGAAATGCTGGTCAGCACGGTGAAATCAAGCTTGCGCATGTATTCGACCACGTTCACACGTCCTGTGAACTCAAGATTGCGCACACCCAACTGCTCCACAAGCTCATGGCATTCGTCGGCATACTCCTGATCGTCAACACCGCCGAGAATATGCAGGCGAACGTTGTCAACACGAGATGAAAGCCCATGAAACGCGTGAATCAGGGTCTTCACGTCTTTGATGGGAGCCATGCGCACCACCGCACCGATATCGACCCAACCGTCATCGGGCTTCAGGGGAATATCACAAAAACGTTCGTATTGAATGCCATTGGGAATAACCTGGCAGGCATCGGCGGGAGCACCCATACCGATTTGGATAAGACGGGCACGACCGAACAAACTAGTGACACGCCATGCGCGCTGGTAGATATGTTCTGAAAGCATGTAGAAGAAACGAATCCAACGCGGACGGAAAGCCGGCAGCACCCATTCGGCGGAAATAATCTCCTCTTCACGTTCGCGCGTATAAATGCCATGTTCCGTAAGCAATACCGGCGCATGGTTGATGGAACCGCCCAAACAAGCCAGCAATCCGCCATATCCGGTGGAAATCGCATGGTATATCTGCGCTTCCGGCACTTCGCCGCCCATCAAGTACAACACCGGAAGCAACATGGAGCGCACAGTATGGAAAGCGTCGGCATAGGCCACATACGGATATTCTTCCATGCAGATTTGCGTAAACAGGTCGATGAATTCACGGCTTTGCAGGAACGAAAGCGGATGCACGCCTCTTGTGTGGAACAGGTTGAAAAGCACATCCCAGTCCGGGCTGCCAAGATTCACCAGTTCGCGCAATGACCGCAATTCCCCCTCGGTGAACGACACTTGCGCTCGTTCACCGCTCAGACGCAAGGCGTCGTCGAGGAACACCTCATGCACTTCCACCACATTGTCGGGCAGGTCATATACGAATTTGCCGCGGTCTTCGGCTTTGGCGCCGATCACCCACAATACGAACTCGTGCTCTTTCATCGCTTCGATATAACTGTGCATCCACGTGGACACGCCACCATGCACGTACGGGTAGCATCCTTCCAAAACCAGGCAGATTCTCATGCCTCTCCCCCGGTCTTGCGTTCGATATGAACCGTGGCGCTCGTGGCTTTGAGCAGATACAGATTCCCGGTCAGCTTGGTGAGGCTTCCGCCACGAACCCTGCCAGGCGTGCCATTGTTCGCACGGAACATGAGCCAGCCCTGATCGATAAGGTTGCCAAGATGCAAATCCCAACTATCATCGGACGTTGCCATCGAAACCGTCAATCCTGAGAATCGCTGCACCGCCGCAGCGCATTCCGTTCCAGTCTGCATACGAATGGACGGAGCCGACTGTTCCAACCAATCCAAATAATCTTCTAATCCCTTGCGATAGGTTTCCCAACCTTCTTTCGCGCCACGATCTTCATCAAGCAGATCGTCGGGATGCATGAAGTGCGTGCTCACATAGTGCATGTTCAGTTCGGAAACCGCGGCAAGACGCATGTATGAATTATTCACCATGCTTCCCGACACAATACGGGGAGCTTCAACCACACCATCGGCTGCCACGCCGAACTCCTGCACATACTCCAGAGAACTGTCGGGAGGAAAGGCCATGCTGGCGATGGCACGAATCTGAGGCATATCCTCACCGATGATTTGGCGGCCTTCACTGGAAAGAATATTGGACGGCGGCACATAGACCGACGATGTCGCAGCGGGAAGCACTGTCTTTTGAAAGGCAATCAGTTCGTTCAACGAATCGACGATGGCTTTGCGATTCGGCCATTGCACGTACGTGTATTCGTTGCCGTAATTCGTATTCGGCAACACCAACGGCTGATGGTTGTACCCGTGATATCCGATTTCGCCGTTTTGCCGAAGCAGCAATCCTCCGTAATACTCGAATTGTGTGTTGTCCGTCTGCCGTACAGGATCATTCTTGGTGTCATCGCCGTAATTCTCAATCATCACACCGGTGAAACGAATACCGTACCGTTCCGCAAGACGCACCAAATCTGGCCACCATACTTGAGAATAGAATTCGGAAATGCTCATGTTGTAGTCACGTTTGATGTATTTGCCATTGCCAGACGGTACTGGAGACGGAAAATCGTCCAGGTAGAAAGCCGCGCTGTTAATCACCGGATAGGCCATGGCGGAACTGAGCAGACTGAACGCCGAAGCGTAAAATCCTCGAACCATCTTGACGTAAATGCCGATATTGCACATCACAGCCGTTCCTGACTCCACCGAGCTCCTCCACACCAATGGCGTTCTGCCATTGCTGCTGACCGCCTCCACCTGTGCACGCTCATTCAACGCGACGCTCAGCGACGATTTGAACGGGTCACTGAACATGTATGTCTGACCGCCACCCAACATAAAATCCTCGGACGGTGTAATGCCCTCAGTCACCACATATTTGTATGCGGACGATTCAATGCCGATCTGCGGGCCGATCACATCCAGATAGCCGGTTTTCTCCGGGGTCATGGCGAACATGACGCCGCCGCCCTTTTTGACCCATTGCATGATCTGCAGCACATGTTCGCCCAACGGATCCAAGTTGGGCATGGCAATCACCATCGTCTGATACTGCTTCAACGTAGGAATCTCGTCACCTTGCGCAAGATCGACGGTGACAGTGGGCACTTTCATGTCAAGAAGCACACGGTCAAGCATGCTTTCAGCATCGGAGACACCCTCCTGCGAACTGTCGATCACCAAAAGGTTCGTGGCTTTTTCGCCAGCGATGGCGTCGGCTGCTGGAATGGCTTTGTCTCGATCCAAGTAGGTGATGTCGAACCGCGTTGCACCGTAATGCACGCCCAGGCTCTCCACCAGCAACACCAAAGCGATGGCCATGAACATGGCCCAGACTTTGACCAGACCTTGCCAGCGGAATCGCTTCCACTTGGCCAACACGTCTGACAGGAATCCTCTGGTCATGCGCGTTCAACCTCCTTGGTTCCAGTCCAGAACCGCAGAGCTCGTCTTCCCTGGCCACCGAGATAAATATGTTTGCTTTCGATCTGCTGAACGGTTTGATGCAACGCATCGCCATCATTGCGTGCGGCATCGAGTCGCAGACGCATCAGCCATACATCGCCTTGATCCGGCCACCGTTCCATAGCGCCGTCAACGGTGTGTGCGGCATCATCAAAAAGTCCAAGATCAATCTGCATTTGCGCAAGACGGCACGCAACGTGATAATCGCCATGTTGGCGAAGTCGTTCCTGCAACACTTCGGCATATCGTTGTTTCTGCAACTGCAAAGCGTATCCTTGCGCAATACCGGAATTGACATATCGTTCCAGCGCATCGCAATACCGTTCCAACATCGTTTCGGAATTTCGATGCTGCAGATAATCGTTACGGCAGCGCTGCAATGCAAGATCTTCCTTGGCACTGATCTGCGCCAAGGCGGTAGCCGCGTAATGCACGACTTCCACATCCTCATTCAGTCGGGCCTGCGACAGCACATCGATATAACGGCTGGGATTATCGTTGAGAATGGACATCACCAGACTGCGCCGCTGACTCGAATCATTGACGATCAACGCCTCTTCCAACGGCACTGTATTGGCGAAATCGGCTCGTTCCCCAACGAGAATGCTTCGACGCTCCTCATCATCCACACGCATTTGCTCAAACCCCGGAACCGTGTGCTCGCCAGCGCGAATCAGCGTGCTCGCATGCAGCAACAGCACACATAACGGCCCCCACAATGGCACCAGCAGCATGAAAGGAAGCAGTCGCCCCTCCACACGAAGCACGCCAGCACGAGACAATACGCACAGCAGCACGCATATCATTACATGCACGGCGATAAGCAGCATCGCCATCACCGTCGCATTCATGCTGCGCCACCTTCATGCGATGCGGAGTCATTCGGCGCAGCGTCACTGCGCGGCGTTTCATCCGCTTGCGACTCGGCAGCTACTTGTTCCGAAGCCTCAGCCAGCAACGAATCTTCCTCGTGGACTGAAACCAACTTCGCATGCAATCCAGCCTGGGTCAAACGACCGTTGATGATCGGCAGCTCATGCTCGCTGACCTGATTCATGAGCACATACACATTGCCGTCCTGCAGTACACCGGCCTCATCCATTTGACGAAGGGCTCCCCTCAGGCGGCTACCATCGTCTTGCCAGGCGCCTTCCACACGCAACAGCAGATGATTGCTCATATGAGCGTACTTGAGCTCGTTTGCAGCCAGCACTTTGGGCAGGAACGCCTGAGTGTTCAAGAATTCCGTGCCGGGCACCAGCATCGTCTGCCGCGCAACCTTCTCATAATCGAAGGCACGCACCATCGCGGATTGCACCAAGCCGCACATGATGGTGAACAGGTTCTGGAAGTACAGGTTCATTTGGTCGGGCTGCGCTTTGGCAAGCACAATCACCACGGCCAGCTTGCCATCGGCATGCACGCCCGCCGCATACATTGGAAGGTTTTGTTCAAGATTGCGGTTTACCCACAATCCGCCATGATCCAAGGCCGTGACAATGTTGGCATAATTCTCAAGCCGCACCGATTTACTGAATAAGGATTCGGCCTGCGGACTCGCGGCCACCAAACGCGCGAAACGACCACCATTATCGATTCGGTAAATACCGAAACTATCGCCGCCCAACGTATCTTGCATAATGCGAATGGCCGCGTGATACAGCTTTCGAGGCAGCACTTCGTCCAATTCACGGGTCATCGCATACATTTTGCCGAAACTGTCGCGCCTGCCGATAATCTGTCCGCGCAGCATACGACGATCATCAAGCACATCGTGGTACAGGTCACGCAGGAACGCAAGTCGTTCACGCAGCAAACTGTTTTCGTCACGCATGAATCGCAGGTTTTCGCGATTGCGCATCTGCACGTATCCGCATACTGCACCGGCAACGAAATACACTACGAACGCAAGCCAGTTCGACGTGTCGTAAAACAGTGGAGCGAATGACGCGCCGTTCGACGCGTACGACAACGCCATGCCGGCACATGCGAGCGCGGCCGCGAACACGCCTGCGTTCATTCCGTACATCGTGCCGACGATCACCACGAAAAACAGGCGCAAATCCACGGTTCCCAGCTGACTGTCGCCTTGTACCGCGGTGCGAAGCAGTTCCTCCAGTATGAACGTGACGCAGATTTCGAATGCGATCCATGGTTTCGAATGGTTACGCAGAAAATCCCAGATCGGGTGCTTTTCGGACTGCTCCCGCGCACGCGCCTCTTTCCAGCGTTGCAGCACCAGGGGAAGATCCTGTTTGAGCGAGTATCGTGGCGACCAGCCATAACGCAAGCGCAGCGCATGGTCGTCTGCTGGGTAACTTTGGGGCCTGCCTTCGCCAAAAGTCACCGACAATCCGGGAAATGCCGCGCTGATCACATCAGCCAAATCACCGTATGTGAAGTTGAACACGTTGGGCACGTGGAATACTTCGCTTTCGGCGGTCCAATCGTCGAACATGCGGTAGATCAGTTCGGCAAGATCGTCGGCGCAGAGAAAGCATGTCTGCTGCTGTTCGCGTTCACGGAATGAGATCGACCCTGCTGACGCCTGTTCGAACAGCCTGCCGAAATATGCGGTTGCCCCATTGCGTTCGGGTGCATACAAGTATGGGCAGCGAATGATTTTCGCTTCCAGACGGTAGGTGCGTGCGTAGTACAGGCAGAGTTCTTCCAACGCTCGAGACATCTGGCTTTTGCTGGTATCGCGTACGTCGGCGTTTTCCGGATAGATGAATTCAGATTCGGGGCCGCTGACCATCAGCATTTGCGTTTGCCTGTTGCGAATGGCATGCAGAAGTCTTCGCAATGCTCCCAGATCGCCGTCCCGGTCACTGCGTGGGGTCAGATTTTCGGAAAAGAATACGATGCGATCAAATTCGTATGTAGTAAGGGTTTCGGCAAGGGTGTTGGCGCCAGACATGTTGACGATTCTGAGACGCTCATTGCCGCCTACGGTGCCTTCTCGTTCCGCTATCACCACATGGTCTCGGGGAAAGGCATGCTGAATCCACTGTTGGGTAATGAAATCGGTATCACCGACCAAAAGCACTTCATGCTGCCACCCCATTACCATGTTTGGTAGGCCGCCTCGATGGTCGGGGCCGGGTCGCCGGTCCTGGTATGACTTTCCTGCCCTGTCGTTGATGATCCGGGGGTGTTGTCGCCGGGAACGTCCCCCCCCCCGTGAATACTTCCCTTAAACGGGGGTATGGCATAGTTCTGTCCACAAACCCTCCATTGTCCCTGCCTTACGGTATTCCAGTGTAATCCGTTAACAGACAAAATCCCCCTCAACGGGGGTTTCTTACGCCGTGCGATTGCCTCGCTTCAGCCCTTACTTCGCGAGCTTGGCGTACTCGTCGACCATGAACTTGGCGATCTTCTTGCCGCCTTCGCCCAGCAGGGTGGACAGCGAGTTGATCGGCATGGAGTTGAGGAACATGCGCATCATGGCGTTGTCGGGCAGCTTCGTCAGCTCGCCGGCCTCGCCGGCGGCGGCCACGGCGGCCACGATCTTGGCGCCGAACGGATCGGCCTCCCACTCGCCGTAGGTGGACCATTCGGTGAGCGGCTGGGTCTTGCCGTCGCTATCGAGGGCCACGGCAACGGTGCCGGCAATGTCGCGGGAGCTCACGCCCACTTCGATGGCATATTCGCCGGCCTCCACGTGCCAGTCGTTGTATTTTTCGGACCAGTAGGCGAACGCGCGCTCGTCGAGGTCGATGGTCACGGTCTTGGATTCGCCGGCCTTGAGGAACACCTTGGTGAAGCCCTTGAGCTCGTGCTTCGGGCGGGCCACGTCGGCCTTGCCCGGAGCCACATACACCTGCACGGTTTCGGCGGCGTCCACGTCGGAGGTGTTGGTCACGGTGGCGGTCACGGTGGCGGTGTTCGCGCCGGTCTTGGCGGCGGCGACGTCAGCGATCTCGAATGTGGCGTAGCTCAGGCCGTAGCCGAACGGGTAGTCCACAACCTTGCCGTAGGTGTCGTAGTAGCGGTAGCCGACGAACACGCCCTCGCCGTAGTCGACGTGGCCTTCCTCGCCCGGCCAGTTCAGCATGCTCGGGTCATCGTTGATGTCCAGCGGAATCGACTGGGCGAGCTTGCCGGACGGGCTGACCTGGCCGAAGATCACATCGGCGAGCGCCGGGCCACCGGACTGGCCGAGCAGCCAGGATTCGAGGATACCCTTGGCGTTCTTGGCCCACGGGGCCACGGAGACCACGGAGCCGTTGGACAGCACGACCACGACGTTCTGGTTCGCGGCGGCGACCTGTTCGAGCAGGGCGATCTGCTTGGCGGGCATGTCGAGGGTGTCGCGGTCGAAGCCCTCGGATTCCGCGGCTTCCGGCAGGCCCAGGAACATGAGGACCACGTCGGCGTTCTTGGCGGTTTCCACGGCTTCGGATTCGAGGGCCGGGTCGGCCGGTTCCAGATCGAGCGTGAAGCCGGGGGCGAAGTCGGCCTTGATGCCGCGCTCGGCGAGCGTGTCGAGGAAGCTGGTCATCTTGGTGGGGGTGATGTGGGAGGAGCCGCCGCCCTGGTAGCGCGGGGTGCGGGCGAATTCGCCGATGACGGCGATCTTCCGGGCCGCTGCCGGGTCAGCGTTCAGCGGAAGAATCGCATCGTCGTTCTTGAGCAGGACGATGGATTCGATGGCGGCCTGGTGGGCCACTTCGTCGTGCGCGTCCACGTCGAAACGGTAGCCGTCGATGCTCATCGCAGCGCGGGCCTTGTTGATGAGGTCGATCATGCCCTGGGCCATGCGGTCGAGCTGGGCGGGGGCGATGCGGCCGTCGCGGGCGGCGTAGACGATCTGGTCGTCGGTGTAGCTCGGCGGCATTTCGAGGTTGAGGCCGGCGTTCAGGGAGGCCACGCGGTCGTGGTCGGCACCCCAGTCGGACATGACGATGCCCTCGAAGCCCCACTCGTCGCGCAGCACGTCGGTCAGCAGCCAGTGATTCTGGGCGGAGTGCACGCCGTTGATACGGTTGTAGGAGCACATGATGGTCCACGGCTGGGCGGTCTTGACGATGTGTTCGAAGGCCGGCAGGTAGATCTCACGCAGGGCGCGCTGGCTGATGCGGGCATCGACGCGCAGACGGTCGGTCTCCTGGTTGTTGGCGGCGAAGTGCTTGAGCGAGGTGCCCACGCCCTTGGACTGCACGCCGGCGACGATGCCGACCGCCTCATGGCCGGCGAGATACGGGTCTTCGGACCAGTATTCGAAACAGCGACCGCCGAGCGGGTTGCGCTTGATATTGACGCCGGGGCCAAGAATCACAGCCACCTTTTCCTGGATGCACTCCTCGGCCATCGCCTCGCCGACCTTGTGGATGAGTTCCGGATTCCAGGAGCTGGACAGGCCGGCCGCCGGTGGGAAGCAGGTGGCGGGCACGGAGTTGTTCAGATCGGTTTCGCCGGTGCTGGAGGCCAGGGATTTCCTGAGGCCGTGGGGGCCGTCAGTGATCATGTAGCCTGGGATGCCTTTGGACTCCACGCCCTGCAGATGCCAGGAGTCGCCGCCCGAGGTGAGGGATGCCTTCTCTTCAAGAGTCAAATCCTTGACGGACGGGTAGGTGGACTCGCTCATGATTCCTCTTTCCTTGAGTTTCTTGAGTTGTGCGGTTGTCCGATATGCGTTGGCTCCGATTCGGCCGGACTGTCTGGCTGTTGTTCGAGGTTCCTCCACGAATCTCGACTGCCGTTTTCTCTCGACCAACCGGCTGGTAGGTAGATTATCAAAATCTGTGTCACAACACACCGAAATCATTTGGAATCACTACTAACCGACCGTAAGGTTGCCTGTATGAACATCCCCTCCCCCACCGATACCGATCGCCGCACCGCGATTCTCGACGCCGCCGTCGAATCGTTTGGCAAACTCGGCTATTACGGCACGTCTCTGCAACGTATCGCCACCGAAGTGGGGCTCACCAAGGCCGGCGTGCTGCATTACGTGGGCAGCAAGGAGGGACTGCTCAAGCTGGCGCTGACCAAGGAATACGACCGGATCACCGAATCGATCAATGCCGCAATGGTCGCCCAGGAGCGCCCGCTTATCGCGGATATGTGGCGTCAGGTGGTGGCGGTGAACAACAAGAGGCCCGCACTGGTGCACATGTTCTCCACACTGAGCGCCGAGGCACTTGACTCGACCCACCCCGCGCACGATTATTTCGCCGACCGCGAGCGCCGCACGGTCACCATGGCGCTCAACATCAACTGGGCCGTGCCGGAAGATGTGAATATCGAGCACCTGCTGCAGTCCGGCTTCGCCATGATGGACGGCATTCAGCTGCGTTGGCTGCGCTCCCCCGGCCAAAATCTCAATACCATGTGGGCCGATTGCGAGGATGTTCTGATGCCTTTGCCCCTTTGGGAGGGATATCGCTAATTGGTGCGGCTGCGATGTCAGAGGACGCTCCGGATCAGCGATGATGGTTTGCCGCGATCAAGTAAATGCGGCTGTAACCACGACTGCCGCTGTCCCGAGCGGTGCCAATCTGCCAAACGCTGGCAGTTTGGCATCACTCAGCACCAGTAATTGCGCCAAGCTGCCAGTCCTTGGCAGACTAGCACCGTACAGACGCCATTCAGTGGCGTCAACCTGCCAAGAACCGGCAGTTTGGCGACGCTGGAATCCCGCCAGCGTCGCCATCTTGCCAGGGCTTGGCAACTTAGCGTCGCCAAACACCGGTTCGGCACAGCGCAGCGTCGCAATTATTCAGAGCTTCAACGTTTCGACTGCGGCCACGGTATGTGCGATAGTACCTGTTTTTCGCACTTCATCGAAGGATTTCTTTATCAATGATTGCGGATAATACCGTTCATCACGCATACGACCAAGACCGATGCACCAGACCTCATTGCCTGCATACAACACGATTCTGCTATTGCCTGACACTACGACATGTGTCACCTTTGACATATCCATGGCATCAGTCAGGACATCTGCCTTCTTCTTCAACCATTGCACATCACCATGAGGACTCACTCGCTTAGGTGAGATTCTGCGTCCCTTAAGCAAATCCTCATAGAGCTTTCTAGGAGGAAGACGGCGTCGCTTGGAATCATCCAGATAATAATCCAAGCCACATAAATGAGCAAAATTTCCCTCATCCCAAACTATGACAAGAGCCAAACCATCTTCGCAGTGAATTCTTGTTGCCCGACCTTCAAGTCGTTCATGGTACAGGAGAGCCGCAGCATGAGCTTGCGCCAATGCATACTCTTTCATCTTTGTTATATTCACGGCTCCCCCTTTGCCGAAAAATAGGGGGGGGGACATCTGAGCCAGATGTCCCCCCTGAGATGAAAAGCCATGTTTTACAGTCTTCTGCATGACTATCATCCACTTCCAGCGAAGTGGAATCAGTAGCGACTTCGGTTGGCCTAACCGTATCACCCAGTCACTGGGCTAGGCACCCTGCTCTCGCGGTATTCGTCTGCGCAGACGAATCAGGTGCCAGCGGCAGCTGACCTCTCATCTCGAACCCGCAACCCACCCCGCCGCAAAGGATAGGCCGGGTCACGAAGCTCACTCTCTACCTTACACAATTGTTTCGAATCATGCCATCAGAGAGCGATTTCGTTCTCATTACGCCATCCAACCGGCGTGCCAAACGTGAGTGAGATCCCAGGGGTCGAGGCGTGACGTGTCGGATTGCGGGTCGATGGTAGGCAAGAAATCACGATTACCACGTAATTGGTAGCTCCAATAGATTTGCCCGGCGGACACGTTCCATGCCTTGCGTTGCATGGCGGCGACCTCGCGGTAAATAGAGCCTCTGATAGATGCACTGTGCATGGCGTTTTCCTTGGAGCGGCCAACATCGCCTGTACGCTTATCGACCACCCGATTTACCAGACCATTAGCCACGCACCACTCCCCTACAATCACCGGCGTATAGCGCGCGGCCCGGCGGATGCGGCGTTCGTTCCAGCGCACGAACAAGCGATACCAGCCCATCAGCCACCGATCCGGGATCAGACGGAACAGCGGGAATTGCTCGGCCATGACCAGATAGACATGCGTATCGAGCATGACGCCCCACATGCTCTCGCGCACGAACCAGTCCCGCCAACGGCCCAGTTGGAAGCCGTCATGGAACACGATGATTTGATTCCCTGCCAGAATCGGGCGCAACCGGTGGTATGTCTCGCGGTAGAAACGCTTGAGGAACGCCATCGGAATAGGCCCGCTTCCTCGCGCTTCGGACCGGTCTTTCGCCTGCCTGCTCGATGGTGACATGGCATACGTCAACCAATCGATCGGCTCATTCAGCACCTCGATACCGAACAGCGCCGCGCGATCGCGATACCGGCGAGCCAGACAGGCCAGCACATTCAACGCATAGGCGACCGCTCGCGGGCTACGATGCCAGCGCACCACGCCGGTGAGGCCGCCGTTATCGAATCCATTCTGCGAGCCGGGCACCGTGTGCAGGTCGATAAGAATCTTGAGACCGGTACGCTCGGCCCAGTCGAACGCCCTGTCCAAATACTCGATGCAGCCCGGATGACCGGACACATCCCCGAAGATAAAATACGGCACAGGAATACGCACCAGATTGCAGCCATGTGCGGCAATGCTCCGGAAATCGGCCTCGGTAATATACGTGTCGCGATGCCGCGTCAGCAAAGCCTCCAGCTCAGCCGACTTCGTAGCCCGATGCAGCCAGATCTCGTCCGCCTCGCCGCTGGCGGCAAAAATCCCCGGCTTCATCCACCGCTCCAGCACCAGCCAATTGCCGAGGTTCACCCCATTAATTCGTTCGCCAACACCCAGCGCGCCCGATGCCATACCTGTCACGCTAATCGTTCAATGCTTCACCGTAGCGAGCGACCAACCCCTGATTTGCACGCTCAAACTCGGGGATGTAATCAGCGATGATGGCGTCCACAAGACGCCGAGCGCGTTCCTCATCGTAGATATGAGCAGAATCATTGCGATCGCGCAGCATACGCAGCCACAACGATTCGTCCATGAAATCGTAATATTGGAAAGCGGTTTTGAGCACATCTCGCGGAGAACCGGAAGCGGAAACAGGGTCTCCCTCATAAGCCAGCAGCGTATTGAACAGTTTCCAACCAAGCTCAAACTGCAACTCGAACTTGTCAATGATGCCGCTCTGGATGAAATCATTGCTGAGATCCTGTTCGGGAGCCTTGCGCAGCGACTTCAGTGCGGAAACGTAATTCTCATATTTTTTCATACAATACCTTTCCGCTACGCTCAATCTCCGCCCTCAGCGATGAAGAAATCGGCTCATCCAGATTGATGACATCAACTTTAAGCAGTGACCACAGATTGTCCTGAAGGTTCTGCTCCAAGCGATTGAAATCGGGACAACCGGCCACGGCAAGATCGATATCGCTTTTAGGCCGGTTCACACCCTTTGCTCGAGAACCGAACAGCACGACCTTGCGAGCGCCGGCATCAGCGGCGAACGTACGAATCTGGTCGTACACGTGCTCGATAGGAACCATGACACCTCCCGCCGCGTCCAACAGTCCCGGACCAATCCCGGACCACCCGCGCTTCCATCATACGGCCGCGGCCCACTCACCGCACGGAGCCCGAACCACCCGAACGCGGCGACGCAGTTGCGGGAGGCGGGCAACACCTGCGGCTTGGAGCTGATGAGCACGGTGACCATCGACTTGCCGGTTTCTTCAGACACAGCGGCGAACGCGTCGAGCAGGGCGTTCTGGCCACCGAGTAGTTCGAGCGTGGCGGTGGAGCAGGTTTCGCCGACCAGCTGGACCACGTCGCCGACCACGGCCACGATCAGATCGGACTGGCGAGCGTTGGCCACGGCTTCGTCGATCATTGCTTGATCAACGGCGGCGGAAACGCCGATTTTCGGGCGAGGCTGGCCGTCCGGATAGAACTCGCCGGTAGGGTCAGGCACGAGGTCGATGACGTTCGCGCCGCGCGAGTAGACCACTTCGCAATCGTCGGCGGTGAGCTGGGTCAGGCCGTCGAGCACGGTGGTAATCATGTCTCGAGGCTGTCCGTCTATCCGCATTCTCCCCACTCCCATGCGCAACCACATCCAATATCCTTGGCCGGATATGCAAAACGGTGCCAAAACAAAACATTCTGTCATGCCTTCGACACCGATATCGCGCAATAGATTTTTCTGTATATGCTTCTTCGCTTACTCCTGGAATACGTCGGGGTGCTTCAGATCGCCGGGAATGTCGGACAAAAGGCCTTCGAGCCCCAGGAATTCCTTCCAGAAATCGAGCGGCTGGCCGTATGGCGAAGCCTCGCGACCGTGGGCCTGGATGTTGGCCTTGGCTTCGAACACCTCTTCCTCGCTGATGCCCTCGAAGTAGCTTTCCAGACGTTCACGGTGCTCAGGCACATAGAACAGAGAGGACACAATCTCCGTCAGACGTTCGGCACGCTCGATAGGCAAGGAATCCCAGTGGCGAAGCTCGATGAAGTTCTTCAGACGTACGTCATTGAAGTGCGTGGAGATGATGTGGTTGATCTCGTACGGGTTGAGTTCGCGGTCCGGGTACACCTCCCCCGCGTTCTCACGGAAGGCCGGGCGATGCAGTTCCTTGGGGCTTGCTCCAGAAGCCACAGCTTCAGGGGTATGGGTCAGGTCAGCGAACATAAGCGGCGTGGACAACACGTCGATGGCGTAATCCTCCCAACCATAGCGAGCATCGAACAGACCGGGCAGCACATTGGTGCGCTGGAAGTCCAGATAATCCCACATACGCTGGCGCAGCAGCGGCCATGGGTTCGTCTCGCCCTCGAAATACGGGGCGTTACGGAAGAAGTAGGCCAGAATCGGGCCGATAACTGTGCCCAGACGCAACTTTTCGATGGAGTCGCGCTCATCCACATAATCAATGCTGACCTGAGTGGAGGCGGAGCAACGCATCATGCAGGGGCCAAACTGACCCACGCGGCCGAGGTAGTCGGTCATTGCATCGTAGCGATCCTTGGGGTTGACCGGCACATCCGCAAAGCTGGACTTGGGCTGGTAACCATAGTTGACCAAGCGGAAGTCGAGATCGTCAAGAATCGGGTCGAGCTCGCGACGAAACTTGGAGTACAGCGTACTTAGGTCGCTCGGCTTCTTCAAAATACCGATTGAGGTTTCCACCTGTCCGCCGGGCTCGAGAGAAACGGCGACGCCGGGACGGCCGAGACCCACCAGATGGCCGTTCTCCCAGTATTCCTTCTCCTCGTCGTAGTACGGAGCCAGGCGTTTGAGCAATGCCTCGATGCCATTCGGCTCGTAGTAGCTTACGGCAGTGTCGTCGCTGTTGTGCACGGGCAGGTGCTCGATCTCCACACCGAAGCCACCGGTGCCACGCTGGGAGCGACCGTTCTCAAAGAACTTGAGTAGGCTTTCGACGTGCTTGGGGTTCGGCTTGGCGAGCAGGTGCGCGTAACTGATTCGGGGAGTAACCATGCTTTGTATCGTATTCGAGCCGGCCGGCGCGCGTGCCCGAAAGCCCGCAATACGCTATACGAAAAACCGATAGCAGGCTCCGGCCCGGTTTCTCGCTCTAGAGACTCCCCTCAGTCGCTGCGCGACAGCTCCCCTCACAACGGGAGCTTAGTGTATGCGCGTTCAGTCCGCGGAGGTGAAGCCCTGCGGCTCGCCGGCCTCGGCGAACTTGGCGTTGTGGGCCTTCTTGGCAGCGGCGATCATCAGCTTGATACGGTTGAGCTGATTGGCCTCGGAGGCACCCGGATCGTAATCGATGGAGACGATGTTGGCTTCCGGATGCAGGCGGCGAATCTTGCCGAACATGCCACGGCCGGTCACATGGTTGGGCAGGCAGGCGAACGGCTGCGCGCAGATCACATTCGGGCAACCCTGTTCGATAAGCTCCAGAATCTCGGCCGTCAGCAGCCAGCCCTCACCGGCCTGCACGCCGATGGAAGTGACCTCGGCAGCCTTCTTGACCAGTTCGGGCATCGGCTCGTCCTGCTTGAACTTGCCGTGCGAGGTGACCAGTGCGGCCTTGATAGGCGCGTTGTACAGGTCAAGACCCTTGCGCATCAAGGCGTAGAGCGTCTTGTTGCCACCCATGCCGAGGTTCTTCTCGTTCCAGTCGGTGATGTAGGGGCGGGTGGTCATGAATTCCATGATGCCGGGCACTACGGCCTCGCAATCCTGGGATTCGATGACGTCGACCACGTGGTTGTTCGCGTCCGGCTGGTACTTGACGAGGATCTCACCGACCACGCCGACTCGCACCTTGCGCGGAATATCACGCAGCGGCAGATTGTCGAAGGACTTCACGATCTCCTTGGCCAGCACGTTATACGGCAGATAGCCCTTCTTGATGCTCGGCGTCTTGGCTGCGGTCTTGGAATAGCCGTGATGCTCGATGGTCTCACGCACGATGGCGTCCCACAGCTCGTACAGCTTGTTGGCCGAACCTTTCTCCACCTCATACGGGCGTACGCGGTAGAGGCACTTCATGAGCAAGTCGCCCAGAATCAGCGCCTTGATGGCACGGTGCAGCAGGGGCAGGGTGGCCTTGAAGCCGGGGTTGTCTTCGAGGCCCTGGGTAGAAATGGCGATGACCGGAATCTGCGGGTAGCCGGCATCGACCAAGGCCTTGCGGATCAGGCCGAAGTAGTTGGTCGCACGGCACATGCCGCCGGTCTGGGTGATGGCGAGCGCTACATGGTCGGGATCGTATTTGCCTTCCAGAATCGCGTCGATGAGCTGGCCGACGACCATGATGGCCGGGTAGCAGGCGTCATTGTTCACGTATTTGAGGCCGGTTTCCACATCGCCACGGCTCGCATGCTTCAGGATGTCGAACTTGTACCCACCGGAACGAATCACCGCTTCGACCAAGGACATATGAATCGGGCTCATCTGAGGGCCAACAATCGTATAGTTCTTCTTCATGTCCTTGACGAACTTCTCACGATGCGCGTATCGGGACATGGTGGCGTTGTTGTGGCCGGACTTCTTGGCATTCTTGGCGTTCGTCACGCCGGTGGTGCCGTCCGAAGTGCCGTTCTTGTTGGCGGCTGCGGCCTGCAGGTCGCGTTCGGCGGCACGCTTGGAGGCCTCGCGCATGGCCTTGGTGAGCTTCGGATTGGCGGCCATGGTGCTGTCGAGCAGAATCTGGCGGCCGGGGGTGGGAGCGGTGGGGCCGGTCTTGCGGAAGCCGGTGGGCTTGGGACCTTGCACGGCCTTCGCAGTGCTGGCCTGAGATGCCTTGGCGGCATCGTGTACGGCCTGCGCTTCGGCGTCGACCTTCTTCTGAGCGGCTTCGACGGCGGCCTGAGCCTCGGCAAGCGCGGCCTTGGCAGCTTCCAAATCGGACTCGGCCTTGACCTTGGCTTCCTCGGCGGCGCGTTCGGCGGCGGCCTGCTGGTCTTCCATGGCCTTGGCCGCGGCGGCTTCGCGGGCCTTGTTGGCTTCGCGTTCCTCGACGGCGGCCTTGAGTGAGCGCAGTCGAATCTTGGCGGCACCCAGGTTGGAGACCTCGTCAATCTTCAGCAGCGTGTACACGTCCGCCTTGTCTGCCAGGATTTCGGCCACCTGATCGGTGGTGATGGCGTCAAGGCCACAGCCGAAGGAATTGAGCTGCACAAGTTCGAGGCCCGGGTAGGAGGCCACGAAGTGTGCGGCCGCGTACAGACGGGAGTGGTAGGCCCACTGGTTGGTGACGCGCAACGGCATCTTGGTGACCGTGCGGTCGCCTACATGGCGGAATCTGGCGGCGTTCTTGGAACGCGGGTCGGCTTCGCCTTCCGAGCGGAATTCGGTGAGGTTGAGCTTCTCCCCCGGATGCAGTTCGCAGATGGAATCCTCGGAGAGTACCACCATGCCCAGCGAGCAGATGGTTTCGGGGATGCCGTGGTTGATTTCGGGGTCGATGTGGTAGGGACGGCCGGCGAGCACGATGCCTCGGCAGTTGTGCTCTTTCATATAGGCGAGCGCGGTCAAACCTTCCTGCTGCACGTCATGCTTGAAGACCTTGTCTTCGGCATAGGCGGCCTTGACCGCGGTTTCGGCCTCTTCGCGGGTCACGTTGGCCCACGCAAACTCTTCGACGATGCGGTCAACCATGAGCTCATGGTTGGCGAGGTTGAAGTACGGGTGCATGTAGCGCACGCCGTCTTCACGCAGCTCAGGCACGTTGGCGCCGACGACGAGCGGATAGTTGGCCACAACCGGGCAGTTGTAATGATTGTCCGTGTTGGGCACGAGGTTCTCCTCGTAGCTCACGCACGGGTAGAAGATGGTCTTGATGCCCTTGTTGATCAGCCACTTGATATGGCCGTGCACCAGCTTGGCCGGGTAGCAGATGTTTTCGGAGGCGATGGATTCGATGCCGGTCTCGAACAGCTCGTGGGAGCTGCGGCCGGAGATCATCACCTTGAAGCCCAGCGTGGTGAGCAGCGTGAACCAGAACGGGTAGTTCTCGTACATATTGAGGGCGCGCGGAATGCCGATCTCGCCACGAGTGGCCTTCTTGTCGGTCAAACGGCGGTAGGCGAAGCAACGCTTGTACTTGTAGTCGTACAGGTTCGGACGGTCGGAACGCTTCTTCTTGGCGTCGCCGCCGCGTTCGCAGCGGTTGCCGGTCACGAAGCGCGAGCCGTCGGAGAATGTGGTGATGGTGAGCTTGCAGTGGTTCTGGCACAGCTTGCACACGTCACGCTCGGCGGTCATGCTCATGTTGTCGAGCGCTTCGCCGGTCAGAATGGAGCTGGCGGTGTGAGTCACACCGTCCACGACAACGACATGGGCTTCGGGCTTGGCCGGCTCGGTCTTCTTGAAGGCTGCGGCCTTGGGCTCGGACTTGGGTGCGGGCTCGGCCTCGGACTGTTCCTCGGACCCATCGGCCTTAACCACCACGTCCAAGTGGTCGGCCTCATCCTGATAGTGCATGCGGGCGGTCAGGGCGGCGCCGAACGCGCCCATGAGGCCGGCGATGTTCGGGCGGGTGACCTGACGTTCGGTGAGCAGCTCGAAGGCGCGCAGCACGGCGTCGTTGAGGAACGTACCGCCCTGGACCACCACAGTGTCGCCGAGTTCGCCGGAATCACGCAACTTGATGACCTTGTACAGGGCGTTGCGCACCACGGAGTAGCACAGGCCGGCAGCGATGTCCTCGATGGAGGCGCCTTCCTTCTGCGCCTGCTTGACCGAGGAGTTCATGAACACGGTGCAACGCGAACCGAGGTCCACCGGATGGGTGGAAGCCAGAGCCTTTTGCGTGAATTCCTGAATCGTCAGGCCCATGGACATGGCGAAGGTCTGCAGGAACGAGCCGCAGCCGGACGAGCAGGCTTCGTTGACGGCGATCGAGTCGATGACGCCGTCAGTGATGGCCAGATATTTCATATCCTGGCCGCCGATGTCGATGACGGCGGTGACGCCGGGGCTGACCATTTCAGCACCACGATAGTGGGCCATGGTCTCCACCACGCCCTCGTCCAGGTGCAGGCCGGTGGTGATGAGGCCTTCGCCGTAACCGGTGGCGCAGGAGCGTGCGATCCATGCGCCTTCGGGCAGCTCGGATTGGATCTTCTTGACGATGTTGATGGCGGCGGTCAGCGGGCTGCCTTCGTTGTTGGCGTAACTGGACCAGACGATTTCACGGTCGTCATTGACGAGCGTGGCCTTGATGGTGGTGGAACCGGCGTCGATGCCCAGGAAGTGCGGGCCATGCGCGCCTTCGAGGGTGCCGATGTGGATGTGTTCCTTGTGGTGGCGCTTGTTGAAGTCCTCGCGGTCGGCCTCGGTGGGGAACAGCGGCGGCATGGTGGGCGTGTTGGAGGGCAGGTTCTTCAGCTCGTCCAGACGCTTGAGGATCTCATCGCAGGTGTGGGCCTCGAAATGGTGGCCCTGATCGTCGGAATCCATGTCGGCCTGCAATGCCGAACCGTAGGCCACATACAGGTGGGCGTCGGTCGGCACGATGAACTCGTCGACCTTGCCTTCAAGGGCACGCTGGAAGGCGGCGCGCAGTTCGGACATGAAGAACAGCGGGCCACCGAGGAAGATGACGGTACCGTGGATCGGGCGGCCAGCAGCCAGGCCGGCAATGGTCTGCGTGGCCACTGCGGTGAAGATGGAGGCGGCGAGATCAGGCTTGGCCGCGCCGTCGTTGATCAGCGGCTGCAGATCGGTTTTGGCGAACACGCCGCAACGCGAGGCGATCGGATACAGGTTCTCGTAGCTCTTGGCCATCTCGTTGAGGCCTGCGGCGTCGGTGTCAAGCAGCGTGGACATCTGGTCGATGAACGCGCCGGTGCCGCCTGCGCACGAACCATTCATACGCTGTTCGGGCGTGGGTTTCAGGTAGGTGATCTTGGCGTCCTCGCCGCCGAGCTCGATGATGACGTCGGCCTGCGGGTATTCCTTGTCGATCGCCTCGGTTTCGGCGATGACCTCCTGGATGAAGGGCACATGCAGGTTATCGGCGAGCGCCAAGCCGCCGGAACCGGTGATGGACAGGCAAATCGGCTCGTCGCCTCGACCTAGTTCCACGAGCTCTTTATGAATGTCCACGAGCAGACCGGCAACGGTGGCACGCACATTGGCATGGTGACGTCGGTAATCGGAAAATAGGGTGTCTTTCAGGGAATCGGACTGATCAAGCACCACGGCCTTGACGGTGGTGGAGCCGATATCCAATCCCACACGCAGCGGCTTCAGTTGTGAGGCGGGCGTTGCGCTCGCGTCAGTGACGATGTCAACCATGTGTTCCTCTTAATTCCGACTTCCGGGAGTGCACGCCACGAGGCATCAGAAACCGTTTCGGGACGGCTGGCAGATACCCTGCGGACGGCTTCGACCGGCTACTTCTTCTGGAATATTAGTCCGATTACCTGCCCAACATGGCACGAGGCGAAGTGATTTCGCTCACGGGAAGGCCTTTCCCCCAACAGTTCCAACGATATTGCTGAGTGCGGCATTCCAGAACTGCTACTACGAGGCCTGTTGGCCTTCGCCGGCTTCGCGGTCTTTCAAATAGATTTCGGGGATATCTCGTTCTTGATCGTGGAGCTTGGCCCAGATGACCGGTTCGCCGGCTTCCAGAGACTTGGGCACATCGAGGATGCGCTGGTTTCTGGAGCCGCGGAATTGCAGCAGCGAGTCCTTCTGGTCTCTGAGGTAGCGGCCGTCGACGAGAATGTCGATGAGATGTAGCAATTCAAGCTTGTCTGGGGTTTCTCCGGGGCGCATGAGTTCTTCCCATGTGTAGCCGGTCCACGACCAGATATCTTTGGTATGACCGAATTCCTGGCGGATACGTTGTGCGAGCGGCACCAGCACGGGAGTGTTGAGGAATGGCTCGCCGCCAAGGAACGTAATGCCTTGCACCCATGGGGCTTTCAGATCTTCGATGATTTTGTCTTCAAGTTTTTGCGTGTATTCGTGGCCGGCTTGGAAATCCCAGATGGAGGCGTTGAAGCAGTCGACGCAGTGGAAGGGGCACCCGGAGACGTAAAGGGAGTTGCGCACGCCTTCTCCGTCGGTGACAATGAAGGTTTTGTAGTCGGCGATCATCCGCTTGGACATGCGCCGGCCATCCCATTGACCGGCTTTCGGATCGTTGGCAAGACCGTTGGAGGGTACGGAGGGGCCACGCCCGGTCTCGCCGGCCGCAAAGTCATGGCGCTTGGGTTCGGGCTTGGTCGTATGCAACTCCGGCATGATTCCCTCCTTGCGGAAAGCATTAGCTCCCCTCTTTGAGGGGGAGCTGTCGTCGTAGGCGACTGAGGGGAGCTTCGGAATAGCTCCTCGGACTCCCCTCAGTCAGCTTTGCTGACAGCTCCCCTCAGAGAGGGGAGCCTACTCACGAATAACCCTACTTGGCCTCTTCGAACCACTCGCGAGTGGTGCCGTCGTCCAGCGTCACACGACCGGTTTCGCCGCTCATGTGCTTGACTCGGTGGGCAATCTCCTCGTGACGGCCATGCACCATCGGGCGCTGGACCGGGCTGCCGAGGTAGCCGCAGGTGCGCTTGGTGACGTTGCACTTGTCCGGGTTGGAGTTACCGCACTCCGGGCACTTGAAGCCTTCCTCGGTCGGCTCAAAGTCGCCCTGGAAGCCGCACACAAAGCAGTGGTCGATCGGGGTGTTGGTGCCCAGGTAGCCGATACCGATGTTGTAGGCGTAATCCCACACGGCTTCGAGCGCCTTCGGGTTGTCCTGCAGGCACGGGTACTCGCAGTAGTTGATGAAGCCGCCGGAGGCGTAGTACGGGAAGTCCTTCTCGTAGCTGAGCTTCTCCATCGGGGTAGGCTGCAACCACACCGGGTAGTGGAAGGAGTTGGTGTAGAAGTCGTGGTCAGTCACGCCTTCGATACGGCCGAACTTTTCACGGTCCATGCGGTTGAAGCGGTCGGTCAGGGATTCAGCCGGAGTGGAGTACACGGAATAGTGGTAGCCCTCCGCTTTGCTCCACTGCTTGCACAGCTCGTTCATGCGCTTGACGATGGACAGCGCGAACTCCTTGCCTTCCGGATCCCAGCCGTGGTCGCGAATCCAGTTCTTGCCGTAGAAGACCGCAGTGGTCTCGGCAAGGCCGATGTAGCCGAGCGACACGGTGGCACGCTCGTTCTTGAACAGCTGGTCCACGTTGTCGTTGGCACCAAGACGACCAAACGCACCGAAGCGGAACAGGGTCGGGGCGTTGACCGGGGTGGCTTCCTTGCAGCGCATGATGCGGAACTGGAGGGCCTGATGGGCGACTTCCATGCGCTCCTCGAACAGCTTCCAGAAGCGGGCCTTGTCGCCGTGGGATTCGATGGCGATACGCGGCACATTGACGGTGACCACGCCGAGGTTCATACGGCCATCCTCCTCGTCCTTGCCGGTCTCCGGGTTGATCCAACCCTGCAGGAAGGAGCGGCAACCCATCGGAGCCTTGAAGGAGCCTGTGATCTTGACGATGTTCTCGTAGAACACCACATCCGGGTACATGCGCTTGGTGGCGGACTCGAGGGCGAGCTGCTTCAAATCGTAGTTCGGGTCACCCGGGTCGGCGTTCACGCCGTGCTGCACAGTAAAGACGAGCTTCGGGAAGATGGCGGTGTGGTGTTCCTTGCCGAGGCCGCGAATACGGTTCAGCAGGATTGCGCGCTGCACTTCACGAGAGAACCAGTCGGTGCCGAGACCAAAGCCGACAGTCACGAACGGGGTCTGGCCGTTGGACACACGGTTGGAGTTGATCTGGTATTCCATGGTCTGCATGGCATCATAGATGGCCTTGCGGGTACGAATCTTGGCGAGGATTTCACGCTCCTGCTCAAGTTCGTCAACGTCGGTGTGGAACGGGGTGTCCATCGGCAGCGGTTCGCGGGAACCGAAATGCAGCTTGGCGGGCTCGTTCCTCTTGGCGCTCTCGACCTGACGACGGGCGAATTCAACCGGCATGCCGTCGGGGATGGTCTCACGAGCTTCCTCGAGGAACTTCTCGTAATCCTTCTTGGCATACTGGGCAAGATGCTCGTCGGCACGGTTGGCGGTCTGGCCACCATACTGGCTGGAGGCCACGTCCTTCATGATCTGGGTAATCTGGGTGGCCGCAATGGCGATGGACTTCGGGGAAGCCATCGGAGCGTTGCCAAGAGTGAAGCCATTGGCCAACATGTCCCAGAAGTTCGGCAAGGAGCAGTTGGACTGGGCAGTGAACGGCGAGTAGTCGGCATCGTGGAAGTGAATGTCGCCCTTCATGTGGGCGTTGGACACCGCCGGCGGCAGCATGTTGAACGCGGCGGCCTTGGACACGGCACCGGCCAGCAGATCACGCTGGGTGGAGTAGACGTTGGAATCCTTGTTCGCGTTCTCGTGAATCAGGGTCGGGTCGTGGTTGATGAAGCGGGAAACGGCCTCGTTGACATCAGTGGCCTTGGCACGCTGAATGTCCTTGTCGAGACGGTAGTTGGTGTAGGCGCGAGCCACATCGTACAGGTGGGCGTCAATGAGGGCGTGCTCCACGAGGTTCTGGATGTCCTCGATCTTGGCGGGGCCGGCGTAACGCCCCTTGATTTCGCCTTCGACTTGGTTGGCGAAACCACGGATCATGGCATCTTCTTCGGGGCCGACTTCCTTGTTCAGGTCACCGAAAGCAGACTTGACCGCAGAGATGATGTTAATGGGGTCGAAGTCGACCACACGACCATCACGCTTCTCAACGAGCACGGTGGAGGCCTTGGCGGCCACCTTGGTCTCGTTATCGGTGACGATTTCCTCCAACACCTGTGCGCCCATCGGGCACCCCTTTCCTATAAGGCGAACACTCTCCTGAGTTCCGCATTGTGGCCGCACTCGACGTGGGCCACACGAAATTACATTGATGTCGTTTTTTGAACCTCTAGAAGAATACGGCATCTCCACCACTATATCTAGTGCTCAACAGTGGTGTGTCGAACTATTTATAGGGTTTTCGGCTATTTTCCGCCAAAACCACAAGTGTGTGATTAGCGTAACTGTTTTCTGCTCGCGTGTCGCACAGCGAGCTCACTGACGACTCTCAATCGTCAGCGCAACGCATATCTCACTCCTCTTCATAGCACCCGTTTCTTCGCCATAATGACTCCTTTCTTCTGATGCACCAGACCATCTCCATCATCGGCTGATACATCGCTTCGTACGGTTCTCGCATTCATCATCACACCGTTTTCAGGCGACGGTAAATATTTACCGTCATCAACCAACGCACTTATAGTGGAGTGCATGACTACTGCAATGGGCTACCCATCTACCGGCCGTCCACCGACCGCCGCTTCACTGGCCTCGGCTGGCTTTGAGCCGGGTCAAGGCACTTTCGCGCCCGATCAGGGCACCATCAATCTGCCGAATGAGCCTCGCCCTATCGATCAGCTGCCTGCACGCGCCGCTGAAACCAGCGCGCAAAATCCGTGGCCGGTAAGTGTGCTGAGCCAGAAGTTCTACGGTGCCGTGGAACGATGGCCGTCCGCGTGGGTCACCGGCCAGATCACGCAGATCAATACCCGTCGCGCCGGCTCGGCCTACATCACGCTGCGCGACGACTTCGAGGATATCGCCATGGAAGTCAATGGCTTCGGCAGGTTCGCGGCCGCGGCCAGCCAGTTCGTTCAGGGCGACCGCGTGGTGATTCATGGCAAACCGAACCTGTGGATGAAGCGCACTTCGCTGTCGTTGCGCGGGGACACGATTCTCAAGGTCGGAGCCGGTGGCAGCCTCAAGGCCATGATCGACGAATTGCGCAAGCAGCTTAAGGGCGAGGGCCTGTTCGATGCCGATCACAAACTGCCTCTCCCGGAGTTTCCGAAGACTATTGGCCTGATTTGCGCACCTCAGGCACGTGCGGAAGGCGATGTGATCACCAATGTGAACCTTCGTTGGCCTTCCGTAACCTTCAAGGTGGTCCATGTGCATGTTCAGGGCGAGCAATGCCCGGCCGAAGTGGCTCAGGCCATTGCACAACTCGATGCCGACCCGAGCGTGGATGTGATCATCGTGGCCCGTGGCGGCGGCTCGTTTGAGGATCTCATCGGTTTCTCGGATGAGCGTGTGGTTCGTGCGGCGTATGCCTGCACCACACCATTAATCTCCTCCATCGGGCATGAGGATGACTGGACGTTGCTGGATCTGGTCGCCGATCTTAGAGCCTCCACCCCCACCGATGCGGCCAAGCGCGTGGTGCCGGATGTGCGTGAGCAGTCGCAGCTCATCGAAGGTGCCATCGACCGTATGCGACTGCGGGTCCGTTCGCGCGTGGAGAACGAGATTCGACTTATCGAGGGATATGCGAACCGGCCAAGCCTGACCCAACCGCATACCATGCTCGAACCGCATCAGCGGCTAATCGACGATTCCCTGCAGCGGCTTGACATCGGCCTGCGACGCATCGTGGACGATGCCCAGCTCACCGTCGAGCGAGCTCACGCCTCACTGACCGCACTCAGCCCGCAATCCACATTGAATCGAGGCTATGCGGTGGTGCAGTCCTCCGATGGCCACGTACTAGACGATGCTTCGCAGGTAAGCCCTGGGGATGACATCACCGTCACCTTGAAGAAGGGTGTCATTACCGCAACCACCACATCCGCAACCGCGTGACACTCCATACGCAGCCACGCATATATACCGTATATATATAAGGAGAACATCATGACCGAAAACGCCGCATCCACCGACAAGAACACCCCCGCCTCGTCCCTGGCGGACAAGGAACGCGAGCTCATCGCCCAGATGCCATATGAAGAGGCGCGCGACAAGCTGATTCAGGCCGTCCAGGCACTGGAAACCGGCGGCCTCAATCTTGACCAGTCGATGCGTCAATGGGAAATCGGCGAGGCCTTGGCCAAGCGCGCCCAGGGTCTGCTCAACGACGTCCGCGCCAAGCTCGACCAAGCACAAGTCAAGCAAGCCGCCAACGAAGCCACCGCAGGCACGCAGTCCAACCTCGACTGAGTTGCCTCCCGGCGCGGCATCATCGTGCAAGCTTGCGGATGATGCCGATGCGCTCCTGCATGGCGGAGCAGATGGCGTCAATCACATCAGCGGACAGCCGGCGGTTGGTGGCGAGCTGTGCCCGTATCAGTTCAGGCACCTCGTCGAGCATCCCCAAATCATAACGGTCCCAATCGTCGATAAGTCCCAACTGCCAGTAGGCGTTGTCCGCATCGCCGTAGTCGTCGAGCCAGAACGGCTTCGCCGGGTAGTCTTCGTTGGTGATGGCTTCGGGGTCCATGCCGTTCCACAGGCTGGCGCCGCTGTCAAAAATCGGGGCCGGGCGAATCTCGAATGATTCGACGTCACGGATGAGACCGAAGTTGTTGTAATGCCGGTCGGTGTTGCGCAGAAGAAAATCAAGGAACAGAAAATCGTTGGTCGCCGCATTTGCCGTATCACGACTTACGCCGAGTTGCTGACATGCGTCCAGCCATATCATCTTGCGTTCGGTGTTGTCGCCGCGTCGGAAGATGCGCATAACCTGCCCTGCGGGAATCAGCTCTTGCGTGTCTTCGAGCATTTCATCGCAGACGGAGACCCGGATGCCCTTGGTGCGGCCGATGCGGTATTCGACATGGTCGATGCCGAACAGTCGTGCCGTATGCCAGGCGATGCGCTCGTTGTCCGGCTCCTGACCGGTGCGCCCTCCCTTGATCAGGCTGCGGACGCCATCGGGACCGATAATCCAACGTTTCGGCAGGTCACCGGCACTGGTGACATCCGGGGTGTTCACGTTGCCGATGCGCGACGAATTACCGAAGAATAAGGCCTGCCCAAGTCGTTCGTCAAAATCGTTGTGGAAAAAGTTCAGTTTTTCCCACGTCAGATCGGGCCGGTCGAGAGGCCGCACCCAATACTGGTCCGCCAGGCTGAGTCCCAGGGAACGGTCCAGCAGATCGTTCGTCGAGGCGATACCCGAACCGGCAAATACGGAACATATGCCGTCACGGGTCATGGGAATGCCGCGAGAACGCCACCACCCGGTAATCGACTCACCGGTGGGCTCAGGTTTGCCGTCCACATACATGCCGATCGGGATTCGGGACTCGTCGTAGATCTCCCCTGCTCTCAGGGAGTATCCGCCGTGTTCGAAATACTCGAACTCCATTACCGGATGGGTACGGCACATCAGCATGCGGTTCATGGTCATGTGCGCCTCCCGTTATTCAGTCCGCCGACGATATCCGCGTCATATCCCATCCTATCCGCTTTAGGACTCGTATATGCGGCCCACTGAAGCTTCAGCGCCAAATCATCAGTCAGTACCCTTTCCCGCATCAATTACTCATCCGCGGCATCCCGCGGCTCGCACCTGAGTCCAGACTGGACTGAGTTCTGCTTCCCGGCATACGATAGTGGTGATTAGGCCACATTGGCAGCAGTTTATAGAAGGGAAATCCCATGTCAACGTTGATTCTTGTATTCCATCCGCACCTGAAGGACGGCTCGCGAGTGAACGCCCGCCTGCTTGCCGAACTCGCCGCACAAGGCGAGGACGACATCATCGTGCGCGACGAATACGCCGAATACCCGAACTTCTCCGTCAACGCCGACACGGAGCACGAGCTGCTGGAGACCGCCGACCGCGTAATCCTTCAGTTCCCGTTCTACTGGTACTCCTCCCCCGCGCTACTCAAGGAATGGGAAGACGAGGTCATCACCGCAGGCTGGGCCTACGGTGGAGGCCACGCACTCAAGGGCAAGGAGCTCAAGCTGGTGGTCACCACTGGTTCCGACGCCTCCAAGTACCGCAAGGATGGCGAGTACAACCACACCATGGAGGAGCTGCTAAGCCCATTCGCAGTCGTGGCCTACAAGGTAGGCATGAACTATGCCGAACCATTCCTGGTGCAGGGCACCGCCACCATCAGCGATGCGGAGCTGGATCAGGCCGCCGCTGATTATGTTTCGGCGATTTTGGACTGAATAAGCTGAGGCCGGGTGCAAGTCGCACCCGGCCCTGTTGTTTTTTCGCGGGCAAGCCGAGGGGTCTCTCCCTCAGTCAGCTTCGCTGACAGCTCCCTCGTCAGAGACGAGCTTATTTTTTGGATCAGAGGGAGTTGATGGTTACTTCTTCAGCGGGACGTAGATCACGTTGTCAATGAGCTCTTGGTAGTGCTTGACGATTTGCGCGCGGCGGGTCTTCAGGCTCGGGGTCAGCATGCCGTTGGCCTCGGTGAATTCGTCGGGCAGAATCTCGAACTTACGAATCGACTCGGCGCGGGAAACGCCCTCGTTGGCGGCGTTCACCGTACGCTCCACCTCAGCGTGAACGATGGCGTTCTTGGCCAGCGAGGCCAGATCGGGTTCCGGCTTGGCACCCTGGGATTCCAGCCAATTGTTGGCATCTGCCAGATCCAGCGTGACCAGAGCGGCAACGAACGGCTTCTTATCACCAATAACCAAGCACTGGTTGACCACAGGCGAGGTCATCACGGAAGCCTCAAGCAGACCCGGCGACACATTCTTGCCACCAGCGGTGATGATGAGGTCTTTCTTACGGCCGGTGATGGAGATGAAGCCATCTTCGGAGATATCGCCCAGATCGCCGGTGTGCAGCCAGCCATCAGTGATCTGCTGGGTAGTGACCCCAGGGTTGTTGTGGTAGCCCTTGCACACCAGCGGTCCTTTGATCACCAGCTCGCCGTCCTCGGCGATGCCCGCAGTGATACCGCACACCGGCATGCCGATGGTGCCGATGCGGTTGTCTTCCGGCAAGCTCACACACACCGGGCCGCAGGTTTCGGTCATGCCATAGCCCTCAAGCACCGGCAGGCCGATGCCGTTGAAGAAGTGGGAAAGCTCGGAGTCCATCGGAGCGCCGCCGGTAATGGCGAAGTCGGCGTTCGGACCGAAAATTGTGCGAATCTTCTTGTACACCACCTGCTCGTAGAAGGCGTGGGCGATACGTCCGGCAATCGGCAACTGCTCACCCTTCTGCTCGGCCTTGGACCATTCGCGCGCGTTTTCGGCGGCGCGCATGAACATCTTGCCAGCGAATCCGGTGCCGGCGCGCTGGGAGGCGGCGTTGTAGACCTTCTCGTACACACGCGGCACGGCAAGCAGCAGCGTGGGGCCGAAGGTTTCGAAGTCCTTGACCATCGTCTTCATATTGGAGCTCAAGGCCAGCGAAATCGTGCCGCCGAAGCTGAAGAATTCCATGAATCGGGCGAACACGTGGCTCAACGGCAGGAACAGCAGCAGGCGGCGGTTAGGCCATGCGCCGGCGCGCGGCATGTACTGCAGCGCGGAAAACACCAGGAAGGCGAAGTTGCGGTGGGTCAGTTCCACGCCCTTCGGGGTGCCTGTAGAGCCGGATGTGTAGACGATGGTGGCGCGGTCGTCGCCGTGGGAGGCTTCCTTGTATTCCCAGAATTCGGCATCGGTGACGCTTTCGCCATAGGTCTTGATGGCGTTCAGGCCGCCGGCCTCGATTACGAACACGTTGCGCAGGGTGGGTACCTCGCTGCGCACGGATTCGATCTTGTCGCGCTGTCCGTCATCTTCGGCGATGGCGAGCGTGACTTTGGAATCGTTGAAGATCCAGCTGACCTGGCTGGCGGAGTTGGTCTCGTACACCGGCACGGTGACCGCGCCGATGGACATGATCGCCACGTCCAGCGCCGTCCATTCCCAACGTGTGCGTGAGACGATAGCGACTGAATCGCCCTTATTGACGCCAAGTCCGATCAGGCCCTTGGCCAGATCGATGACCATGTCACGGAATACTTGGGCACTGTACGGGTGCCAAGTGCCATCATCGCCCTTGTATTCGATCATGGCACCTTCGGGATCGCGCTTGGCGCGGTTATCGAGCAGATCGAACAGGTTGACGTCGCTGTCAATCGGTTCCTTGACGGGATTGGTGAACTGCTTGACGATACGAGTATCGTTTATGGCCTTATCAGCGATGTTTTCAGTCATACCCCCCATGTAACTCCACGGATGCTACAAAACACGCGCGAAACAACGGATTGTCCAGACCAAATGGCCCCGGCAATCCGTCTAGTTTTCCCACGACTTCATTATGCCGCTTGTTGGAATATCCCTATACCACTGCGGCGTTCTCGTACATGACAATGTACGAGAACGCCGCCAACCCTGCTTGCAGAGAACATGTTAGAGCTGTTTAGAACTGAATGTAATCGACTTCCGTATGTTCGCCGGTTTCCAAGTATTTCGCCACATCATCAGGACCGGCGAAAACCAGTTCGACCGATTGCGCAATCATCAGATTGACACGATCCATTGGCGTAAGGTTCTCGAAATAGCCGTACACCGGGATTCCCAGCGCATGCGCATATCCGATTTCGAACATCGTGCCTGGGTCCTCGTCCATAAGATTGGCGACCACGGCCTTAGCAGCATTAATGCCACGGATATCGTCCGCAAAGCATCCTTCAGGGCCTGCTTCTTCGATCTGGCTGGCAAACCGCGGCTTGAACAGTACCTTGCCATGGTCTTCCAGTATCTTTTCCAAACGTTCCATACTTGCCGTCTGTTCAGGATCGAAGAACGGACCGGCCACATAGAAGTCATACTGCTTATCTTCACTCATGGTTTCTAGTCATAGCGCAGCCGCGTCGAACACCAGCCGTTATTTTCACTTTATGGACAAGGGGTAGTATTGTGAATATTACTACGGGATAATTCAATGACCACGTACGTTGCCGTTGTAGATGACTTTGTTTTAGCTTGTCGCTAGAGCGAAGTCATCTGCATGGCCTCGTTGCCAAGGCCAGCTCCAAGCCTCACGCGGCTCCCGCCGCCGCTTGGTTCGCGTTTCGCCGGATGCCGCATTGTCCCGCCTTTGGGGTGGGCCTGTCTTCCGCTTCCTCCACGCGCGTTTAACGTCTCCGGGGCACTCCCGACGACTTGGATGTTGATGGCCGCGTTCACATCACGGTCGATGACAAGCCCGCACTCCTCGCAATGGTAGACGCGTTCGCTTAGGGACAGTTTGGCTTTCACCGTCCCGCAGTTCGAGCAGGTCTTCGAGCTTGGATACCAGCGGTCGATGACATGGAGCCTCGCGCCGGTGCGTGCGGTCTTGTAGGTCAGTTGGCGGCGGAACTCCGCGAACGCGGCGTCCTGAATCGATCGGGCGAGCCCGTGGTTCTTGACCATGCCCGCCACGTTCAAATCCTCGATGCCGATGTCCGAGTAGGCATGGGCGAGCATGGCGGTGGTCTTGTTGAGCGCGTCCGAACGCAGGTTCGCCACCCGTGCGTATAGTCGGGCGACCTGCGCCCTCGCCTTACGGCGGCGGTTGGAGCCCTTCCGTTTGCGGCTCAGATTCCGTTGGGCTTTCTTCAACCGTCCGAGGTTCGACCTCAAGGCGTGCGGGTTGCGTATCACGGTGCCGTCCGACAATGTGGCGAGCTCCTTCACGCCCAAGTCGATGCCGACGCTCCCGCCTTTCGGCGGCGATGGAACCGGCAGGTCGGCGCGTTCGACGGTCAGGCTGGCCTGCCAGCGTCCACCACGCTTGGATACGCTCATGCGCAGCACCTTCGCGCCGTTCACTCGCTTGGACACGTTCTCCATGCAGTGCACGCGGCCTATCTTCGGGAGCCGCAGCGCATAAGGGTCACAGTCAATGAGACCAAACGAGCCCGTCGTGTACGCGAATCCGGGAACCGCCCTGTCCTTGGATTTGAAACGTGGGAAGCCCATCCTGCGGCCTTTCCGCTGCCCCTTGCGGGACTTGGAGAAGTTCCTCAGCGCGTCGGCCAATGATTCGAGGCCGCTGTTGTACGCCTCCTTGCTGTTCTCCGGCCACCACGGCTTGCCGGTCTCCATGCTGACGGCGAGGGCGTCCTTGTTGGCGTTCCACCACCTGCGCAGCGCGTAGTACGACCATTCCGGCTTCTCCTGTCGTCCAAGCATGGCCTTGACGTGCGCGAGTCCCGCGTTGTACGCGAATCGCGCCGCACCGGCATGGGACTCCAAGAGTCGTTCCTGCCGTGGCGTCGGGTCGAGCGCCACCCTGACCGCCTCAAGCATCACGCGCCGCCCTCAACGCCGCGTCCGTCTTATGCTTGGCGGCACGACGCCCGTACAGCCGGGCGCAGAACGAGGTCAGCACCTCGGTCATGTCGCGCACCAGATCGTCGTCCAGCTCCGTGTCGTCCACCACGATGATTCGGCGTCCCTGCGCCTTCAACGCGCTCTCCACCAGTCCCATGTTCATGCGGGCGAGCCTGTCCCTGCGCTCCACGATCAGCGTGCCCACGGTCGGGTCGGCCAACAGCCGGTTGAGCTTGCGCCGCTTGTCGTTCATGCCGGAACCAGTCTCCGTGACCACCTCGGGCTTCTCGACGCCCATGCCAAGGGCGAACGCCTTCAACCGGTCGGCTTGACGTTGCAGGTCGTTCTTTTGGTCGCCGCTGGATACTCGCGCATAGCAGACGGTACGAGAGCCCGCGGGACTCGGCTGCGATGCGGTCTCGTATTTCGGGTCGTGGATGAGCCACATGCCGGTCGGCGTCTGCTCCACAGGAACGGGCATGGTGCCCTGACGGCACCATTTCCACACGGTCTGCGGATGCAATCCTTCCAGTCTGGCCCATTCCTTTACCAACATGAGATTGATTATAACATAGGATTACTTAAGAAAACAAAACAGTTCAGTAACAGGCAACAACCCCCTAATTGACGCACTCCGCCACTTTCGCTCCCGCCCGCACTGCCAGCCTGTCAGCCGCGATTGACAATTTGCATGGCGCGGCCATCGTCCATCAGATGGAAGCCATGCTTCTGGTAGAACGGCGCGTTTTTGCTTTCCTCAGGCATGACTTCCAGTAAGAAGTAGTCGCGATACTTAGCCTTGACCAGTTCAACGAGATGGTTGCCGATATGCTGCCCGTGATATGCCGGATCTACCAACACCCAATGCACATTGGCCACCATTTCGGTATCGTCGAGCACGTCTCATGGGCCTCTACGATAACCGTGAACTCTCGCATGGCTTCGCGCAGTTTCGCATGACGGGATGATGGTGCACCTATACGTTGCGCCTCATCACCGATAGATAGAGATTGAGGTACCGCCACACTTCCAAAGACAAGTGCCCGAGATCGGATTCGAACCGACGACACCCGCTTTAGGAGAGCGGTGCTCTATCCACTGAGCTACTCGGGCAACGACGTTTTATTGTACACGGCCACACGCCCAGTCGCATCATGTTCGCGTGGCAGCCTGCGTAAGCCGCATGGCAGTCTATGCAAGCCACCTGACAGAACCCGGCACCAAGGCATGGCCGGTTTTCGTGCCGGTTTGGTGCGAACTGCTCTTGCGCATGGCGAAAAGACACCGAAAGACAAGCCGCACACGGTACAGTGGCAAATCGCACGAAAAGCAAGGTAACGACAGGCGAGCCAAAAGAAAGGGCAGTATGGCAAAGGCACGGAGCACGACCACAGGCGCAAGCGTACGAGCCCGCGCCACTTCCAAGCCACGCTCTGCCAAAGCCACGGCGCGCCCAGTATCCAAGTCCGCAGTAAGGCCACGTAAACGGCACCATCTGCTTGGTTTTCTTGCCGCGATATTCACCCTTCTTGCCCTTGCCGGTACTACCGCCCGCGCGCTACCTGCCGATTTGCAGGAACTGCCGTTTGTGCCGATTGTGGTATCGGCAACGCCCTGGTTCATGTTGCTTGGTTTGATCGCCCTACTGTTGGCCATCGTGTCGCGACGTATCCTTGCCGCATTGATCGCCGCTGCCACAATCGCATGCAATGGCTATTGGCAGTATCCGTTCTTCTACTCAGCCGATCCGCTTTCCCAAGCCGCGCAGAACGCCGTGGCCGTAGCCTCCCCCAACACCAGCGACGCCTATGCGCGCGTCATGACCTTCAATGTGTACAAGGGGCAGGCCGATCCGCAAGCCATCGTCGAGCTGGTCCGCGATCAGCGCGTCGAAGTGCTCGCTTTGCAGGAGACCACCGAGGATTTCGTCAAAAAACTCAACGAGGCTGGCATTGAGCACTATCTGCCGTATGCGCAGGTCTCATCGTCTGACGGCGTATTCGGTAACGGCCTCTGGTCGGCCACGCCACTTGCCGATCCGGCCGACGATGACGTGAATTCCAGCGCCTCATTCATGCCCGGCGGCACGGTGGATATGGGTGGCCAGCAGATTCGATTCATATCCGTGCACACCACTGCACCTGTACCGGGCTATTGGCGGCAGTGGAAGCGATCGCTGGATGAGTTGGGTCTGATGCGCGGGCATACGGATACACGGTATATTTTCATGGGCGATTTCAACGCCACTTACGATCACACACCATTCCGTGATTTTCTTGGCGACCGGTTCGTGGATGCCGCACGTGAATCCGGACATGGGTTTACGTTCTCATGGCCCACGAACCGCGTGTATATGCCGATGTTCGCCGGTATTGACCACGTGGTGCTTGATCAGGGCATGAAGGCCGGGCAATGCAAGGTGGTCAAAGTCGAGGGCTCCGATCATGCGGCGTTGTTGGCTACCGTGGCGGTTGGGTGATTTCGTATTCCTCGGCCAGCCGCATACACTGGGACACGGCTTCCAGAATCGCCTCGATGCCGGACTTCTTGATTGAGCCGTCATCCTTTAAATACTTCATCAGGCGCACTGTGGATTTGGTGCTGGCCTCGGGGTCAGGGCGAGCGCCGGGAGCGGCGTCGACGATAAGCATGTGGATAGTGTTCGAACCGATATCAAGCACACCAAGTCGCGTGGTGTGCGAACGCAGATTGACCATGATCCCTATTCCTGACCTTACCTAACCCGTGATGGCCGAACAACGGGCCGACCATCGCAATCAGCCAGCCGTGCGCCACCATGGCGAGTCGTTCGGCCGGCAACCAACACCGCGAGGCCAGCCGGACAACACACAAACTCGACTACTGTACAACAATCACACCGGCTGCCGCGCCGTTCACAACGATTCGACGAACGTTCCGAGACGTTCCAGCCCCTCGGTCAGGGCCTCACGTGAGGCGGCATAGCTCAGGCGCACATGCGTATCCGCTGTGGCCGCACCGAAGTCGCGGCCAGGAGTCAGAGCCACATGGGCTTCATCCAGCGCGCGTTCGCAGAACGTCCAGGCATCCAGACCAGTGCGGGAGATGTTGAAGTAGGCGTAGAACGCGCCGTTCGGCTCGACTTCAACCGGCAAACCGATGCGCTTGAGCCCGTCAATCACAATGCGGCGACGGGCCAGCAATTCCTGACGACGAGCTTCGCATTCCGCCAAGCTTTCCGGCATGAAGCAGGCGAGCGCCGCATGTTGCGTGGGCGTGTGGGCGCACAGGTAGTAGTTGGTGGCCAGATCGTCAACCGCTTCCAGCACGGTGGGGTCGTCCGGCAGAATCGCCCAGCCGAGGCGCCAGCCGGTCATGCCGAAGAACTTGGAGAAGCTGTTGCATACGATGGCATCGGGGTCGCAGGCCAGTACGGATTTGACTTCGGTACCGTCCGGCTCACGGTCTGCCAAATCGAGGTAGGTTTCGTCCACGATGCGCCATGCGCCGCGGCTGGCGGCCAGCTTGCACACCTCGTCCAATACGGTGAAATCGATGGTGGTGCCGGTGGGGTTGGACGGCGACGTGATCATCACGGCCTTGGTCTTGCTCGTCCAGTACTGGCTGCACAGGTCGGCGGTCAGGTGGAAGCGGGTGGCGGCCGAGGTCGGCACGTCGATGACCCGGCCTTCAAAGGAGCGCACGAGTTCGCGATTGCACGGGTAGGAGGGGTCGGCCACAATCACATCGTCACCGGGGTCCACGGTCAGCGCGGTGGCCAACAGCAGGGCGGCCGAACCGCCGGCTGTTACACAAATGCGCTTGGGGTCAATGTCAAGGTCGTGACGTTCATGGTAGAAGTCGGCGATGGCTTGGCGCAGTTCAGGTAGGCCCATGGCGGCGGTGTACGGCAGGGCCCGGCCGTCGTACTGTTCGCGCATGGCGTCGCGTACGGCGGGCGGCGCGCCGAAATCGGGCTCGCCAAGGCTTAATTTGATGACGCTGATACCTTGGGCGATCATCTTGTCAGCTTGTTCGCCGAATACCATGGCACGGAAGGGATTGGCCTCACGCGCTCGGCGGGACATGACTGGAGACACGGCCGGAGATTGGGGCTGCTGCGCTGCTTCGTTTTCCATATTTCGGTTCTATCCGCCTCACGGGACAAGGTCTCTTCTTCTATAATCACTGTAGGTCGATTGAGTGTACCAACCCGTATTCAAGGAGGAATAATGAGTCGATTCAATGGCAAGCGCGCCGAGTTCGAGGCCAGCGGCGAAAAAATCAACGTCGCGATTCTGGGTGCGGGCCGCATAGCTCACACCATGGCCGATACCCTGACCCAGATGGCTGAAGATTCACTGTATTCCTCATGGATTCACCCGTATGCGGTGGCGGCCCGTGATATTACGCGCGCGCAGGCTTTTGCCGACCAGTGGCATTTTGACAAGGCTTATGGATCGTATGAGGAGTTGGTGGCGGACCCGGATGTGGATCTGGTGTATATCGCCACCCCGCACAGTCTGCACGCCGAACAGGCGATCCTGTGTATGAAAGCCGGCAAGAACGTGCTGGTGGAGAAGTCGTTCACCGCGAACGCCGGACAGGCACATGAGGCGCTGGCCGTGGCCGAGGAAACCGGCATGCTGTGCACGGAGGCCATCTGGACGCGCTACATGCCCAGCCGCAAGCTCATCAACGAAGTTATCGAGTCCGGCGAGATCGGCGAGGTGAAAGCGGCGAGCGCCAACCTGTGCTATCCGGTGTCCGGCAAGGCACGTATGACCGATCCGGCCTGTGCCGGTGGCGCGCTGCTCGATGTGGGCGTGTATCCGCTGAACTTCCTGGATATGGCGATCGGTGCCGACCATGGCCGCACGCTGGATCATTTCGATACGTCGATGATGGCCGCCGAAACCGGTGTGGATGCACAGAATTCCACCACGTTGTATTACGATGATGGCACGATGGCCGTGTCCACCAGTTCGATGCTGGTTTCCTCCGATCGCGGCGGCTACGTGTGGGGCACCGAAGGGTATTTGGTGGTCACCAATATCAACAATCCCGAGTCCATCGATATCTACAACAACGATCACAAGCCCGTGCGCAGCATTGCGGTGCCGCTGCAGTTGACCGGTTATGAGTATGAGGTGGCCGATGCGGCCAACGCGCTGCTGGATGGCAAGATCGAATGCGAGGCGATGCCGCACGCCGACACCATCCGCATCATGGAGCTGATGGATGCGATTCGTGACCGCTGGGGCCTGAAGTTCCCGTTTGAATCCTGATTTCAGCTCCTCTCCAGAGGGGAGCTGGAATTATTCCGCTGAATCTGCATCTCCTTCAACAATCTGCTCATACAGCCGTGCGAGGCGTTCGTCGCGCACGGCTTTCGTTAATTCGCACTCCCATACGGTAATTACACGCCAGCCGGCGGCCTCCAGTTCGGCTCGCTGCGCGATGTCTCGATTGTGATTGCGCAGTAGCTTCGTCTGCCAGAATTCCACATTCGATTTCGGCATCGAATGTTTGGAACAGCCTTCATGCATGTGCCAGAAACAGCCGTTGATGAACACGATGGTGTGGTATTTCGGCAGTACTACATCCGGGTGGCCGGGGTAACGCTTGTCGTTCTTGCGGAATCGCAAACCCTTGCGAAACAGATAGCTGCGCACCAGCACCTCGATTTTGGTGTCTTTGCCACGAATATGCGACATCGTGTACGAACGGGTGCCCCGCTCATACTTCTCCACTGGCTGTTTCTTGCGATTCACGCACTCCAGACTACCGCGACGTTGCGGCGAGGATGAAAACCTGAACGAACAATCACCCATCTTGCCCGTCCGTGTCTCTTATCGCGGGCAATGATCATCTGCCGGTCGAGACTGCACGATTGGACTGAATCAAATGGATGACATGATGATTCGTAGGGCCACGGCGGCCGATATTCCCCAAATCGACGAACTGCTGCGGCAGGTGCTCGAAGTGCATCATGCCGGCCGACCGGATCTGTTCAAAGGCGGTGTCAAGAAATACACGGACGAGGAATTGAAGGCGATTCTGGCCAACGATCAGACCCCTGTGTTCGTGGCGGTTGCGCCATCTGCCAATGACGGCACTGACGTCGAACATAACGCCGACTCCCCCGCCACCGACCAAGTGCAATGGCATAGCGCCAAGCGACGTCTGCTTTGCGAGATTTGCGAGAGATGAATGCGATACCAGCGTTCATGGCTATGCTCCTTAATCCAATATCAATGGATGAACCTGCCCTGCCCCGTATGTCACCATCATAATATATCGAATATCAATATAAAAATATCGAAAATCACTTTCACCATTCACCCACACACATCGCGACGTGATCGACCGTTCTTGCCTTGCTCGCAGCATCCACGACCAACACGGGAAAGTCACTTTAAAAAAGCACTTTATCAATGTGGATAACTCGGAAGCTAGAACCACATACCCCCGTTCAGCTTGCCAATCAGAAACCTCATCCCATACCGTCAGATGCACCCGCACGCAACGACGCGTCAGACAACAGAAAGAAGGACCAATGAACATCTCTACGTTTACCCACAACTCCCACCCGGCAATTCGGCATACGCATTTTGTCTAGTGCGAGATTGAGAGTTATGATGACACGAAGAAAACTCATCATCAAGAAACTTCGGCAAGCGGCAAAGCAGCGAGGGCTCGATTTCTATTTGTTACGGCAAGGCAGCAGACATGAGGTTTACTGCCTGGACGGGTTGAGGATACCCATCCCCCGCCATAATGAAGTCTCAGAACGAACCACGCTGGATATCATCAACGAGAGCGAGCAGAAACTCGGAAAGGGGTGGTGGCAATGAGCAACTATGACGTGCTTGTGCAACCCGATGGCCGATATTGGTACGTTCAGGTACCAGCTATCGAACGGTCGACCCAGGCCAAAGGACTTGACGATATCGAGCCAATGGCTAAAGATCTCATCACTGTCATGAACGACGACGACAATCCGGAACTCAAGGTGACGTTTGTGTTGCCGAAACAAGCCAAACAACACGTAACAGAAATGTTCCGGCAGCGCGAAATAGCAAAAAAAGCCAACGCACAAGCGGCTGCCGAATCCCGACTCGCCGCACGGGCCCTACGCAACGAGGGACTCACGTATCGACAAATCGGAGCTTTATTGGGGGTCTCCTACCAACGAGCATTTCAATTGGTCAACGGCAAAACAAAGCACAAAACGACAGCGTCCGAATCGCCTCAGCCAACAACTGAATCACGCTCCCCACGCACGCACCATGCCACACCGCTATCGACTCCGGTCTCGGCTTAGCGAACGGGTCCACAAAGCCCAGACTGTTTCCGCCTCCCAAGCTCAAGAGCACCGAGCAGGATCTTCTCATCCCAGCAGATTGAGGAGATCGTCCTTGGTGAGGGTGGCGATGGAGGCGGGGGCTTCGGTGAGGGCGCTGGCGCCGGTGCCGGCTTCGTCGGCAAGCAAGGAAGCATCGGTGAACTGGCGGGCGAGCTCGCTCTTGGTACGCTGAAGCTCCAAGATGCGTTCTTCGATGGTGTCCTTGGCCACCACCTGATACACGTTGACGTCTTCGGTCTGGCCGATACGATGTGCTCGGTCGGTGGCCTGATCCTGCGCGGCGGCGTTCCACCATGGATCGGCGTGGATGACCACGCTAGCACCGGTCAGGTTCAGTCCGGTGTTGCCGGCCTTCAATGAAATCAGGAAGGCGGGCGTATCGTCCGCATTGAACTGGTCGACGAGTTCGAGACGCTTCTTTTTAGGCGTGGATCCGGTGATGGTGTAGTAGCGTAGTCCTTGCGCGTCGAAACGTTCGGCGATCAGATCAAGGAAGCTGGTGAACTGGGAGAAGATCAGCGCCTTCTTGCCTTCATTCACGCAGGTTTCCACCAGTTCGGTGATGGCAGCAAGCTTGGCCGACTGATCCTTGGCATCGGCGTACAGCAGCCTTGGATCACAGCAGATCTGGCGCAACTTGGTCAGCTCGGCGAGGATGCGAATCTTCGACGTGTTGAAATCGGCTTCTTCGCTGTGTTCGAGCTGCATTCTGAGCCGCTGCTCGTGGGCCGCATACAGTTTGCGCTGTTCGCCGGCAAGCTGCACGGTCAGCGTGGTCTCCAACTTGTCCGGCAAATCGGTCAGCACTTGGGACTTCAACCTGCGCTTGATGAACACGCCCACCAACGACTGCAATTGGCGAGACACCCGGGCGGCCTCAGGATTGACCTGTGCGGCGGCCCGACCTTCGGCCGTGCTGCCATCTGCAGCCCGGGCGTTGGAGATGGGCAACTCGTAGCGCTCATGGAATCGCTTGTATGAGCCCAATAGTCCCGGCATCAGGAAGTCGAAGATGCTCCACAGTTCGGAGAGTCGGTTCTCGATCGGCGTGCCGGTCAAGGCGAAACGATGGCCGGCGGCCACGGCCTTGACCGCTTTGGCTATCTTCGTGGTGTGATTCTTGATGTACTGGGCTTCATCCAGCGCCATGACATTGAAACGTTGCTCATTGGCGGTGTAATCATCGACATCCCGGCGCAGCAGGTCGTATGAGGTGATGAGCACGGTGGGTTCATCCGCCCGGAACGCGCGGCCGATGGCGGTGCGGCGCTCGGCTTTGGTACCGGCCACCACCACGGCGTTGAAGCTCGGGGCGAACTTGGCGAATTCGGCACCCCAGTTGTACACCAAGGACGCCGGGCACACGATCAATGATGGATGCGGCCCGCCATCTTCGGAATCGAAAGTAATATGACCGGTTACGGCTGATTCACTATTAACAGCATTACCGGCATCCATGCCTTGAGCGGTCGGCATGCCACTAGATTCGTTGTGGTATCGCGACAGCAACAGGGCGATAAGCTGCACGGATTTGCCCAAACCCATCTCGTCGGCCAAAATGCCGCCAAAACCCTTGTCGCACAACGTGTTCAGCCATTGGAAGCCTTCGACCTGATAAGGGCGCAGAATATGCTTGAGACTATCCGGCACTTCATACGACTTAGGGTCGATGATCTTGAGATCGTCGATGTATTCGGTGAACGAAGCGTCCTTGACTACATCGGAGCCGTCATCCGGCAGCTCACCATCCAGTAGAAACGCCCGATCGCCCGGCAACTCGATTAGCCCGGAGTTGAGCTGCTGCTCGCTCAGATCAAGGTCGCTGGCCAATCGGTCCAACGTGCTGAGATTCGCGCCGCTGAGTTTGACCAGCGTGCCGTCCTTCAACTGATGGAATCGTTGACGCCGACGATACGAAGACAGCAAGGCACCCACTTCGTCCGGCGGCACTTCATCAGCGAGGGGTGATATCTCCACCAAGTTGCCTTTGATGGACAATCCGACTTTGACGCTTGGCGGCTTGGGCGCGATCAGCCGGTCAAAAGCCGGTGTGGTGAAGACCTCCCCTACTTCCTTCAGTGCGGGCAATCCCTCGTCAAAAAGACGAACAATCTGCGTGGTGTCATCGCGATCGATAGTGGCAGCATCAGGCACGAATTGTTTGGCGGCCTTTCGCGCGGCCGGCGTTCGGTACCCATTCACCGTCTGATGAGAGGCGGCCGCAACGCGCTTGCGCTGGTCAGGCATGGTAAAGAATTCACGCACTACATCAATCGCAAGATGCTCAGCGTCGAAATCACGCCCAATCACGCCCCGAGACAAGGGAATGGAACGCTCGTTCTCAGCATGCACCGTCGGGCCATCGGGTAGCAACGGGACAATGGCATCGCCGTAGTGTGCCTTGACCTCGCATTGCACACCATGCTCATCGCGATCCAGATAAAACTGGAGACTGCATTCCGTAGGGCTTAATTCAGCCAGCTCGCGAGGAATCTCACTGGCCTCCAACAATCCGGCACCAACCAGCTGAGGCAATAGCGTGCGTGCGAACAGGGCGATGTCATCGCCGGCGATGACCTGCCCCTCGCCATCGGGTTCAAACAGGTCTCCCAGTAATCCCCGCAACGGAATCAATCGTTTCGGGCAACGGACGAATCGGCATCCCGCTGCGCTTTTACGCTGAGAGCCCGCCATCATGGCGGATACCACACCGGCCGGATTAGTGGAGGCGAGCAACAGCCATACATTCTTGCCGCCGTCAATCACGGTTTCCACCGCTGGCACTCCGGTAAGCAGGTATCCGGCATCCGGACCATACGTATTGAAATCACGCCGCGCAATGCGCATAAGAAAATCTGGCTCGCCACCATCAACCGGCACCGATGCAGGCTGCCCGGAGAACCATGTGTTCAACACGAGCTGTACGCCTCTGCCCTCACGTACGGACAGCAACCGGGCCACTTCCGGTGCTGAAAGTGTCAGGTGACGGTCGATGGCGATATGCCCGTAATACCGGTCCTGCTGCTCGGCCGCACGACGCACGGCCATCGCGTCGTCAAGGAAGCCCAGCAGTGGGCGCGAATCATCGTCGAACATATCCGGCGTATGGGTAAAGGCAAGCTTCTGCCCATAATCCGTATAGTCGCCGTTCGCCATGGTAAGCACAAATTGCGGAATCGATTTCAGTACATAGCTGGACCCATTGGAAGTCGATCCGATCTTGAACTCCACGCTCCACACGCCATCGATGAAACTCAATATCGGAACAAGCTGCACCTGCCCCAAGCCCACAGTCTCACTATCGCCCTGATACCCGCCGCCTCGGGTGCCGGCACGAGAGCCGTATCCGCTATTCGTACGTCGTCCACCTGCGCCATTTCGTCCTTTTGCAGTATCGAATCGGCGCATGAGCGCATTGCGGCGACGCGCTTTGGCTTGAGCATCTTGCCTATCGACGTGCTCCATATAGTCAATCAGCGTCCGAGACGGCCTCACAGCCCCGGCACGGTACCCTTCAAAACGCTGCGGATCATCGCAGAATATGAAGGCGAGCGCAATCATGTGCTTGCACATGCCATAGCCACGGCCGTAAGCCGGGCATGAGCACTTGCCACCGACGGCTTCTCCCGTGTCGAGGTCGAATTGCACGCTGGTACGATACTTACTCGATGGGCTGGTGGCGCCACGTAGAATGCCGTCAAGCTCGGCATACCCGGTTCGATGATTTTCGCTGTATACCGGATTGATAACCATGGTGGCCGCTTTGCGCGCAATGCTACGGGCACGAGCGAGCACGGCATTCGACGATGACGATTCCACATCGTTGCGTAACGCAAGGATAGGGACGGCATGGGCTTCGGCACGCTTCGCAGCCCCGGCGAAATGGCCTTCGTCCTCATCTTCGAACCATACGGAACGTCCTTGCCTGAAACGATAGGGCATAACCGCATCGGCGGCGGACAAACTGTCCGTTCCGCCAAACGTTACGGCTCTACTGCCGGCAGCGCCTGCGCCACCAAGCATTCCATCTGCCTCGCCAGAGATACCGCCTATACCGCTGCTCTTGCCGGCAAAGAGACCCCTGTCCTCATTAGTGCCATCTGTGTCATCTGCGCCATACCGATCATCGTCGTAATCGGCACCTTCGTCGCCTCCCCTTTTCCAAGGATTGCGACGGCGCAACGCATGGCCCCAGGAAACGCCGGAATCATCATCCTCATAAGGCAGGAGGTCATCGTCATCCGCATTATCGGGAACATGGCCAAATACACCATACCCTTTGCTCATGGGCGAGCCTCCTTTCCAGCGAATGCATTTCAGCCCAACACTTCCATCCTAGACGAAGCGCGCGGTAGCCTTAATGTATGGATGCAGACAAGCCGGCGCAACGCAAATCCTATGCAGGGAACACCACCCTCGAAATCTTCGAGGTGCTGTGGCGTCACAGCTACTTTGGACATGGCCTGACCGTGCGGCAAATACTCGATGAACTTGCCCGTAAACACCAGCTGGAAGATCCAAGCGAGCTGCCGACCGAGAAAACCATACGAAATCAGCTCAAAAAGCTTACCGCCACGGAATTTCTCGGCAGGTATATCGGGCATCTCACCGAAAGCGACCTTGCCGGCATCGAATGCAAGAATCCACAACCCGGCTGGTATCTTGACGCATTCCTATCCACCGCCGAAATGCGACTGCTGCTCGACAGCCTCACTTTGTCTCGCATCAGCCTCGACACCATGGACGATCTCATCGGTAAAATCCGCGAACTCGCAGGTGCCGCTGGGCAAGCAGTAGGTTACCTTGATCACGTGGCCACCTACACGCATATCAACGGCGAGTTCCTATCCACCATCGACCAACTGAATCAGGCCATTGAAGAAGGCCACGGCGTAACCTTCCAATACCGTGATTACGGCCCGGATGGCACCCTGATACCACATAAAAGCCGTACGGGTGCAGGTCGGATCACCTACATCGCCGACCCTTATCAGATGGTGTACAAGAACGGACGGTATTACCTCATCTGCCACCTGCATGGCGAGGATAATCTCCGCATTTTCGTGGTCAACCGAATCGCCAACGTCAGCGCCAAAGGCAGGAACGGCACAGTGCCACTGGAAAAACCAGCGCCGGCTGATTTTGATGCAGTGAACTTCATGCGTCACCGCCCGTATCCCGTAGCCGATGCCCCGATTCGCATCCGCATGGCCGTACGAGACGAATCCATGCTCAACAATGTGTTCGAATGGTTCGACGACCCTCAAATCAAACATTCGCCGGACGGCACACAGTTCGAAGTCATCGTCGATGCTCCCGAACGCGCCGTGTTCTGGTGGGCATTGCAGTATTCCTGGGATGGCCGCGTAGTGATTCTTGAGCCCGATTCGCTCAAGCGCAAACTCTATGATGCCGGGCGTCGCATGGCCACAGCCTATGCTCCCGAATGATGCAGCATCACATCGCACACCTCCTTGCCGAGTTGTTCACCAGCGAATTTCACCGGAGAACCTATCATCCCATCGCCAATCACGTTCGGTAATTTTTAGATAAACAACTCTGATTATCTCCAAAAAGCCCGGAAATACGGGCATTTCACGGGATATAAGAACTGAATTTACTACCGATTTACTACTTTCGGATTGAGCTTTGACACGCTTCTGCCTCCCGTGAAGCCCCCGCCCAAATAGTGACACATCGAAAATTGAATACGACACCACAGACGGCGGCGTTCTCTTTTCCCCTTTGGGGAGATCAGGACGCCGCTTTTTTTGCGCCCAAAACCAAGAAAGGAGGCGACCGCCTATGTACTTTACTTCCGGCAGCGACCGGGCCTTTGAACAGCTCATGCAGACGAGGCCGGGCGCAGATCATTTTGACAGCGGCGAGGCCGGAGCGCCGGAGGACTGCGGCACCTGCCGTTTCTACCGCCCGCACTGGAAGTACCAGTTTTGTGTGTATGAGGAATGTCCCTACCAGCCGGGCAAGCTCACCGCCCTTGACGGCGCGGTGAAATTTCAAGTGAAAGGAGTGGACGACGAAATGGCAGTTTTTCGAGTGGAGAAAAACCGGGGCTACACGGTGATGTCCAACCACCACCTGCGGAATAAGGACTTGTCCCTGAAAGCCAAGGGCCTGCTGTCGCAAATGCTGTCCTTGCCGGAGGATTGGGACTTTACGCTGAAAGGCTTGTCCCTTATCAACCGGGAGCAGATCGACGCGATCCGGGCGGCTGTCCGGGAGCTGGAACAGGCGGGCTATATCGTGCGTTCCCGTGAGCGTGACAGCCAAGGCCGCCTGCGCGGGGCGGATTACATCATTTACGAACAGCCCCAGCCTGTGCCGGATTTACCTACATTGGAAAATCCAACATTGGATAATCCAACGCAGGAAAAGCCTACGCAGGAAAAACCAACGCAATTAAATAAAGATAGATCAAGTAAAGAGAAATCAATTACAGATGGATCAAATACCGATTCCATTCCTATCCTTTCCCCTCCCTCTCCTTTGGGGGAAGAAGCGGCTGCGCCGCCGGAACGGAAAGGAACAGGAGCGAAATCACAGAGCGCCGTAGAGATTTATCGGGAGATCATCAAGGACAACATCGAGTATGAACACCTTTGCCAGTATGCCAAAGGGATTGACCGGGATATGCTGGACGAGATTGTGGACTTGCTGGTGGAAACCGTATGCAGCGCCCGAAAGACTATCCGCATTGCCGGGGACGATTACCCCGCCGAGCTGGTGAAATCCAAGCTGATGAAGCTGAACAGTTCTCACATTGAGTTTGTCTTTGACTGTATCAGCAAAAACACCACGGAAATACGGAACATCAAAAAATACCTGTTGGCGGTTCTGTTCAACGCCCCAAGCACCATCAACGGCTATTACACGGCGCTGGTGGCCCATGACATGAACACAGGCAGTTGGGGAACCCCGCAAAATCGTTGATTTTGTGGGGAGAGGAAGAACAGCGAAATGAGCGAGCTTTTCACGCTTGCGTGGAAACAAGCGATATGGAGCTTGTGACGACGAGAAAGGAGGACGACCCTATGAAACAGGGTGCTTTGATTTTTGACGAGCAGACAGACCGCTACGACATCCGCTTTGACCTTGCGGACTATTACGGCGGCCTGCACTGCGGAGAAACTTTTGATGTGATGGTGGGCGGCAGATGGAGGCCGACCCGCATTGAAATGGCCGAGAACTGGTATCTGGTGGGAATCCATGCCGACGACCTCTCTGGCCTGCGGGTGCGGATTTAAGCCATCCGCCTGCCTGCTGACTTTCCAAAGGAGGGATAGCAGTTGCAGGAAGAAGTAGACCAGAAAACCATAGCGTTAGCGGTTAAGACGGGCAAGCTCACCGCCCAAGTGCTGCAAGCGGCCATCCGAAAATATCTGGCCGCCCGGCAGAAAGGGACGGGCAAGGCCCATCACGGCCAGCAGAGCTTACGGCAGCTCAAAAAGGACGGTTCCGCCCTGTCCAACATTGAGATCACCGACGCCAACATTGGCTTATTTAAGCCCTGCGCCAAGAAATACGACATTGATTTTACCCTGCGGAAAGACCGCACTACCCATCCGCCCCGGTATATCGTGATCTTCAAATCCAAGCAGGCGGACAATCTGGAACAGGCGTTTAAGGAGTTTACAGCCAAGAAGCTCCAACAGCAGGAACGCCCCTCCATCCGAAAGACCCTTGCCGTCCTGAAAGAAAAGGCAGCGGCCAGAAGCAGCCAGCAGGCCAAGGAGAAAATCAAGGAAAGGGGGCTGTCACGATGAAGCCGGAAATGAAAAAACTGATAATCGCCAACCTGCCCTACCTGCTGTTTGTTTACCTGTTCGGCAAGCTGGGACAGACCTACCGGCTGGCGGCTGGGGCGGACTTGTCGGAAAAGCTGCTGCACCTTGCGGACGGCTTTTCCCTTGCCTTTGAAAGCGCCGCCCCCAGCTTCCACCTGTTCGATCTGGCGGTGGGCGTGGCCGGTGCGGTGGCATTGCGGTTGATGGTGTACTGCAAGAGCAAGAACGCCAAGAAATACCGCCGGGGCGTTGAGTACGGCAGCGCCCGTTGGGGAGGCCCCAAAGATATAGCCCCGTACATCGACCCGGTGTTTGACAACAACATTCTCCTGACCCAGACGGAACGCCTCACCATGAACAACCGGCCCAAAGACCCCAAGACCGCCCGGAACAAAAATGTGCTGGTGATCGGCGGTTCCGGCAGCGGCAAGACCCGGTTCTTTGTGAAGCCCAACCTCATGCAGTGCGTGTCCAAGGACTACCCGACCTCATTCGTGATTACTGACCCGAAAGGAAGTCTGATTGGCGAGGTGGGCCAGCTCCTTGTGCGGTGCGGCTACCGGGTAAAAGTGCTGAATACCATTAACTTTTCCAAGAGTATGCGCTACAACCCGTTTCGCTACATCCATTCGGAAAAGGACATTTTGAAGCTGGTAAACACGCTGATCTGCAACACCAAGGGCGAGGGCGAAAAAAGCGCCGAGGATTTTTGGATCAAATCGGAACGCCTGCTGTATTCGGCCCTCATTGGCTATATCTGGTACGAAGCGCCGGACGATGAAATGAATTTCACCACGCTGCTTGAAATGATAAACGCCAGCGAAGCCCGCGAGGACGACCCGGAATTTCAATCCCCGGTAGACCAGATGTTTGAACGGCTGGAAGAAAAAGACCCGGAACACTTTGCGGTGCGCCAGTACCGTAAATTCCTGCTGTCGGCGGGCAAGACCCGCAGCTCCATCTTGATAAGCTGCGGAGCCAGATTAGCGCCCTTTGACATCCGGGAGGTGCGGGAGCTGATGGAGGACGACGAACTGGAACTTGACACCATCGGGGACAAAAAAACAGCCCTGTTCCTGATTATGTCGGACACGGACACGACCTTTAATTTCATTCTGGCAATGGTGCAAAGCCAGCTTATCAACCTTTTGTGTGACCGGGCCGATGACAAATACGGCGGGCGGCTGCCCGTCCATGTGCGGCTGATTCTGGACGAGTTCGCCAACATCGGCCAGATTCCAAACTTTGATAAGCTGATCGCTACAATCCGAAGCCGGGAAATCTCGGCTTCTATTATTTTGCAGAGCCAGTCGCAGCTAAAGGCCATTTACAAGGACGCGGCGGAAATCATTTCCGACAACTGCGACTGTACGCTGTTCCTTAGTGGCAGAGGCAAAAACGCCAAGGAGATCGCGGAGGTGCTGGGCAAAGAAACCATTGACAGCTACAACCAGAGCGAGAACCGGGGCGCGCAGACCTCCCACGGACTGAACTACCAAAAACTCGGAAAGGAGCTGATGAGCCAAGACGAAATTGCAACGATGGACGGAGGCAAGTGTATTTTGCAGGTGCGCGGCGTGAGGCCGTTTTTCAGTGAGAAATACGACATCACCCGCCACCCCCGCTATCAATACCTCTCGGACGCTGACAAAAAGAACACCTTTGATGTGGATAGCTACCTGTCGTCCCTGCGCCGGAAAAAGCGGCGCGTGGTAACGAAGGACGAACCCTTTGACCTCTACGACATTGAGCTGTCGGATGAAGATTTTGCCGCAGAATAAAGCGGCCATAGAGAAAGGAGCGTGACCGATGGGACACTCGGACGAATGGACATTTGCGGATTATTTCAAGTATGAGCAGGAAATCTACCGGGCGATCATTTCCGCTGCGGTTCTGTGCCAGTGGATCGCGGAACATGATACCCCGCCCACGGACGGGGAAGCCGAAGAACTTGCAAGGGAAATAGACCGCAGACTGTGTGAAGCATGGGGCGAGATTTTTTCGCTGGCTGTGCTGGAATGGCGGGACGGCCAGTAACTCCGGGCCGTCTGCGGATTGTGAGTCTGCCGCTATGTACGGCGGCTTTTTTTGTACCAAAACACCATCACAATCTGAATTTATGGAGGTATATTTATGGAATTTTTCAATAGTGCAGTTGATACTTTACAGACCATCGTTGTTGGCCTCGGCGGCGCGCTTTGCGTATGGGGCGGCGTCAATCTTTTGGAGGGATACGGGGCGGACAACCCGGCAAGCAATGCTCATGTACGGTAAGGAAGCAAGCAACCGAAAACAAGAGATAGACCGCCAGCACTACACTATTCCGAACCAAAGACCAAAAGATAAGCATTGTGGGAAAATCTAAACTTTTGGATTTTCCTACAATGCCAACTACGGCGGAATCCCTCCCACTCCTTATATCTTTCTGTATACATTGAATTTGTATTTAGTAAAATGCAGACAACACCACGGATC
>OBXN01000089.1_pt1 | contig 56560 bp, 47 predicted proteins | sample 1476601 | NCBI WGS metagenome assembly OBXN01 (sample SAMEA2580158, study PRJEB22360) | human gut metagenome | biome: human gut; feature: human-associated habitat; material: faeces | place: Denmark | collected 2008/2010
TGCGCATTTACACCTACGGCAGCCAGTAGCAGTAACGCTGTCAGTGCAATTCTTACTCTCTTTAACATAATGTCTTTTAAATTAGTTCCTAAAACGTTATATTTCTTAAAACACTGGCAAAGATACGCAAAATTATATATAAGAACATTACAATATGATTACATTTTTTTAAGGATTTATTCAATACAAGGCAGCACCACCGTGAAACGGCTTCCACGACCTTCCTCGGAGCGGAGTTCGATGCGTCCTCCCATCTTTTCGACGATGAGCACACAGATGGACAAGCCTAGCCCGACGCCTTGGGAAAACTCGCTACGCTTGTAGAAACGCTCAAAAATCATCTTCTGCTCGCTGTGCGGAATGCCTATGCCGGTATCTTCCACATAAAGATGTACCTCGCTCATGCCGGACGGACAACAATACCCCAGCTGGATGCTGCCTTCTTTCGTAAACTTGTTGGCATTGTTCAGGAAGTTGGTGAGTACCTGTGTCAGTCGCATGGGATCTACATTCACCTGCACATCTTCGGGAGGGAAATCCTTGAGGAACTGCAACGGCGGCTGGATAAGCAGGCTATGCGTCTGATAGACGTCATCGAGCAGCTGGCGCACACTCTCCCGCTGAAAGATGAACGAGAGGTTACCCGACTCGATGCGCGACAGTTCCAGCACATCGCCCACCAGTTTCAGCAGCAGTTTGGTATTGGTGTTGATAATGTCCACAAACTCCTGCCGCTCTTCGTCGGAGAACTCCGGCTCGTTAGCCAGCATGTCCGAGAAGCCGACAATGGCATTGAGCGGAGTGCGTATTTCGTGACTCATGTTATTGAGGAACGACTGTTTCAGTTCGGCTTGCTCCGCAAGCTCGCGGGATTCTATCAGCTCCTGCTCGTGGTCTTTCAGTTCCTGGATGTTCTGCAGCAGTCCGGCTATGATGGGTGCGTGTCCGGGGGTGTGGATGGTATTGTAGCTGAACTCCCACCACTGGAACTCGCCGGTGAAGTTACAGCGGTACTGTCCCTTGTGGTGCGTACGTTCGTGCCTTGACGCTATGTTCTTGCGGAAAACGGGTAAGTCGCCGGGATGGATGTAGGGAGTGATTTCATTGAGCAGAAGACGACCGGAGCGGTGGTGAATAAGCTCGCAGAACTGCGAGTCGCAGGACACGGAATCTCCCTCCAGTCGCCAGGCGTAGGTAGAATTTCCTTCGATGGCCAGGCAGAGGGTCTCATGCTCGTAGAGGAGGTTTCGCAGTGCCTCACGCTTGCGCCTGCGTTCGTGCAGTAGGCTGAAAGAGAGCAAGACTATCACCGTCAGCACGAAGACAGCGCCCAGAATGGAGCCTACGAGTATATGGTAACGATAGCGCTCCGAGAAAGGGATGTACATCACGGTGTACTCCACCGGAATGCTCTCGAGCGGGATGCCATACTTCTGCAGCACATGCCAGTTCAGCACGTACTGCTTAGCGCATTCCGTCACCTGCTGCCGGGGCATCCGCCCTTCGAGGCGTTCCTTGATACCGGTCGCCATGTATCTTATCTGGCTCTCCAGCGGGGTGAAATATCCTCCCAGCAAGTAGTCGGCAAAGCCGAAGCCCTCGTTGATGGTCTGAAACGTGGGATTGTCAAAGAGCATGCCCACGCGCTTGGTGGTATAGTCCCGCTTGGTATAGAGCAGCAACGTGTTGTCGCCGCGTCCCAGCCACATCAGATGGCGTATCGCTATGGAGTCGCTCGTCATGCGCACAATCTTCGTGGTGTCCAGCAGCATGTCTATGTTCTGCCGTTTCAGTATGGGGCTGATAGTCTCCCCCTCGCGCACGCAGTGATAGGAGGAACCAGCAAAGTAAAAGCCTTGGGCGGAGGTCACGATGTCGGGCCCCTGCCCTTCGCACTGTTCGTTCAGCGCGTGCCATATCTTGCGGTCCAGAAAAGTCTGGCCGTTCATCAGACAGATGCGTGCCTTGCCCATGATACTCTCTATCATGCGGATGGTGCGCAGGTAATCGGGCGTGTCGGCATAGCCCGTGATGTTGGGATATTGCAGGAGCAGGGAGATGTTGGGATAGTTCACACCGCTAAACACGACGGGTATTTCGTGCGCCAGCGGATGCCCGCATGCCATCAGCGCATAGGCAGCCTGGTCGTCGAGCACGGCTATTAGCTCGGCTCCCCAAGCGGAGAGGTCGTCCACGAAGCCGGCCATGCGGAAGTTCTCCACCTCCTCCATGTAGCGGTCGCAGTCCAGGTAGTATTCGCGTACATCGCAGTCCAAGCCGAGACGGCGGAACTCTTTCTGCAGCAGTTCCAGAGCTTTCGTGGCAGGCGGATAGCCCGGCTCGAAAGAGTGTATCAGTGCGATGTGCCGCGTCTCCGCATGGGCGGGGCAGGCACACCACACGAGGCAGAGGGAAAGCGTCAATATATATACGGTAACTACCGTTGTTTGCTTCATATCCGGAAGGTCCTTTCGACTTGTACCAGCAAAGATACGAATGTTTTTTAAGAATAATGGACTATTTCTTCTGTTTCTGTAACAAAGAATACGTTTTCTTAAATCATTGACACATCCCAACTTATCTTTCAGAGGATTTACCGAATATCCCTAAAGAACCGATTCTTCGTCCAGTATTCCAAAGTGGAGATCTATTTGTTCTTAACCTTCGGCAACACCGCATTCAGTACCATATATCCCAACATACCGGCAACAATCGTTCCCAGCAATACACCAAACTTCGCCTGGTTCAGCAGATCCGGATATTCTCCTGCAAAAGAAAGGTTGGCAATAAATAAAGATACCGTAAAGCCAATACCCCCCAACAAGGATACTCCGGCAACACTTCTCCAATTCATTCCCGGAGGCATTGAGGACAAACCACTCTTGACCGCCAGCCAGGTAAACAGAAAAATACCGATAAACTTGCCAAGAAGCAATCCTGCAGCCACCGCTATACTAACAGCTCCAACAACGCCACCGCCTCCACTGAACACCACACCGGCATTGGCAAAGGCAAAGAGCGGCAGTATCACAAAGTTTACCGCACCATGCAAATTGTCTTCCAGGGATTGCAAAGGACTAATTACATGATCAGAAGCGCGCTCCACTTGTTTTAGAGTGGCAATCTGCTCATTGGTCAATATAATATTATCTGATTTGGTAACCGGAAAATCACCGATAATGTCGCGGATGCGTTTAATGTATTTCCCGGCATCCAAACGGGGACGGGCCGGTATTACAAAGGCCAGTATCACTCCGGAAATAGTGCTGTGAATGCCCGACTGAAGGAACAAATACCAAATAATTACCCCGATAAGCAGGAAGAATATCTTCTGTGTCATACCGAATTTCCCCATATAGTAAAGGAAGAAATAAAGGACAGCAGCTACAATAAGATATCCGTATGCCACTTCGGAACTATAGAAAATGGCAATAACCAGAATGCCGCCAATATCATCGACCACTGCAAATGCCGTCAGGAAAATTTTCAGACTCAAAGGCACCCGTTTACCCAGCAGACTGAGTACACCCAATGAAAAAGCAATATCCGTAGCCATCGGTATAGCCATACCGCGCGTTTCCGGAGTACCCTGAACGACCAAAAGTGAATAGACAATGACCGGCACCAGCATACCGCCACATGCCGCTACAAAGGGTAAAGAAGCCTTACGAAAGGAAGAAAGTTCACCCACCAGCAGTTCCCGCTTTATCTCCAACCCCACAGCCAGAAAGAAAACAGTCATCAGGCAGTCGTTTATAAACTCAATCATTTTCAACGGATGACCACCATGGGAGAACAAATTAAAGTCTCCGATACGCAGATGCAGTTCCTGCAAAAGAAAGCCCTGATACAACGGAGCCATCGGCGAATTAGCAATAACGGCCGCCAAAATAGCCATCAAAAACAGCAAGATGCTCGCCGCTATATTCAGCGACGAGAAGTTTTTCACAGTACGTAAAATAATCATAAAGAAGTATATTTGATTTAAGATTTCATCCTTTCGACATCAATCCAGCTTCAAGACTGCCAGGAACGCTTTCTGAGGTACCTCCACATTACCAATCTGTTTCATACGCTTCTTACCTCTCTTCTGTTTCTCAAGCAATTTTCGTTTACGGCTCACGTCACCTCCATAACATTTGGCCGTTACGTCCTTACGCACAGCCTTAATCGTTTCCCGGGAAATAATCTTGGCACCGATAGCAGCCTGAATGGCGATATCGAACTGCTGTCTCGGAATCAGGTCTTTCAACTTCTCGCACATCCGGCGTCCCAATTCGTAGGCATTGTCAAAGTGTGTCAAGGTAGAAAGAGCATCCACCGGCTCACCGTTCAGCAAAATATCCAGCTTCACCAGTTTGGAAGGACGAAAACCGTTGGGATGATAGTCAAAAGAGGCATATCCCTTAGAGATACTCTTCAATTTATCATAGAAATCGATAACTATTTCGCCAAGAGGCATGTCATAGTATATTTCTACACGGTTACCTGAAATATATTCCTGCTTCACCAGCTCGCCACGCTTGCCCAGACAAAGAGTCATGATAGGACCGATGTAATCAGTGGTGGTAATCACCGAAGCACGGATATAGGGCTCCTCAATACGGTCTATCATGGTAGGGTCGGGCATGCTGCCGGGGTTATGCACTTCGGTCATATTTCCCTGCTTGTCATAGATATTGTAGGAAACGTTGGGCACGGTGGTGATAACGTTCATGTCAAATTCACGGTCAAGGCGTTCCTGCACAATCTCCATATGGAGCAGCCCAAGGAAACCACAACGGAAACCAAAGCCCAAAGCCAATGAAGACTCAGGCTGGAAAGTCAGCGAAGCATCATTCAACTGCAGCTTTTCCAAAGAAGAACGCAAGTCCTCAAAATCTTCTGCCTCGATGGGGTACACACCGGCAAAAACCATCGGCTTCACCTCCTCAAAACCGGCGATGGCCTCTTCGCAAGGACGGGCAATATGCGTAATCGTATCACCTACTTTCACTTCCTTAGAGGTTTTGATACCCGAGATGATATAGCCCACATCCCCCGTACGCAACTCCGGACGTGGCATCATTTCCATTTTGAGCACTCCGATTTCATCCGCATCATATTCCTTGCCTGTATTGAAGAATTTCACTTTATCCCCTTTACGAATCACACCGTTCACTATCTTGAAATATGCAATGATACCACGGAAAGAATTGAAGACAGAATCGAAAATCAACGCCTGCAACGGAGCTTCCTCGTCACCCTCCGGGTGAGGGATACGCTCAATGACCGCAGCCAGAATCTCTTCCACTCCCATGCCTGTTTTGCCAGAAGCACGGATAATTTCATCACGCTTGCAGCCCAACAGTTCGACGATCTCATCCTCCACTTCCTCGGGCATGGCGCTTGCCATGTCACATTTGTTGATGACGGGAATAATCTCCAAATCATGCTCAATCGCCATATAGAGGTTTGAAATGGTCTGCGCCTGCACTCCTTGCGAAGCATCTACAATAAGCAAGGCTCCTTCACAAGCGGCAATGGAACGTGACACCTCGTACGAGAAGTCCACGTGTCCCGGAGTGTCTATCAAGTTCAGAATATACTTTTCACCTTTATAGGTATACTCCATTTGTATGGCATGGCTCTTGATGGTGATACCTCTTTCCTTCTCAAGGTCCATGTCATCCAGCATCTGTCCGTTAGTTACTTGTATAGTATTGGTAAATTCCAGCAGACGGTCTGCCAAAGTTGATTTACCGTGGTCGATATGGGCAATAATGCAAAAATTTCGTATATTCTTCATTGTCAATAACTATCTATTAATTAGGTGCGCAAAGATAGTGAAAACAGAGCAAATAAAAAAAATGCGTTGATAACATATTCATGTACCAACGCATCTTTTTATAACATTCCAATCAATTCCTCGCTTAGTTCAGCTTTACAAACAATTCGCCTTCCACTTCAGAAGTAGAGACCTTGTCTTCTCTTAACAACCAGCCCAATCCCAGGAAGAAGTCCTTGTCGATCAGTTTAGTTGCTTTCTTGATTTGCTTGTGAGTCAAGCCATCTGTGCCATTCAGTGCAGTCCAAATCTGTCCTGCAACATTACCAGCTTTTTCTTTTAACATTTCTATTTGCTTTTAGTTAAACGTTATCCTCATCTCCAAAGATAGAGATGTCGGTGTTTTTATATCGCTGCAAAGATAGGTATATTTATGTTATACAACACGTTATTAGGCACTTTTTTTCTTACTAAGGAGTAAAAAAGTTCTTTTTTCTTACTTTGAGGACGTTTTTTCCAGGTATTCGGTCCAAATTTGGGCAGCTACCTCTACCATCCTGGCACACGGGCGTTTAGCATAATACTGCTCGGTACGGGCTTCCGGAACGGACGAACCTTCCGGTTTTCTCAACCCCAACAATTCAGCACATATCAAAGAGCCGTTTCGTTTCTTGAATTCAGCAGCCAGCTCCTGCACCAACGCATAGTTTGCCGCCTTACCTTCACGGTCCTTGCCTTCCACAGCTCCTTTTTCCAATCCGGCCAATAGGAACATGCCGCATGCAGCACCGCATGTCTGCCTCATACGACCTATGCCACCACCAAAAGAGGCGGACATCCGGAAAGCCTGCTCTTCTGTAAAACCATACATATCTGCAAAAGCTCCCACTACCGATTGCGAACAGTTATAGCCACTCTTGAAAAGCTCCACAGCTTTTTCGATTCTGTCTTTTGTTTCCATCATCATTATTCTGTAATTTCCAACAACATCGGACAATGGTCCGAATGAACAACGTCACCCAATATTCTCGCCTCCTTCAACATCGGACGCACCGGTTCACTCACCATGCAATAATCAATGCGCCACCCTTTGTTCTTGGCACGTGAATTAAAGCGATAGCTCCACCACGTATATTCCTGCTTGTCGGGATGAAGCCAACGGAAGGAATCTATGAATCCCGCATTGAGAAAGCGCGTCATCCACTCCCGCTCTTCAGGCAGGAAGCCACTGTTAGTGGCATTCCTGATAGGGTCGTGAATGTCTATTGCCTCATGGCAGATATTATAATCGCCGCAAAGAATGAGTTTAGGACGCGTACGTTCCAGCTCCAATACATATTCCTGGAATTTCTCCAACCAGACCATCTTGAAGGCCTGGCGTTCGTCACCGCTGGTACCGGAAGGATGATAAACACTCACAACGGACACATCACCGAAGTCGGCACGGATAAAGCGCCCTTCGTTATCGTATTCTTCGATACCCATACCATATTCCACATGGTCCGGTTCTTGCTTGCTCAGAATAGCGACTCCGCTATACCCCTTCTTCTGTGCAGAATATAGATAATGCTTATACCCCAAAGCATCCAGCGCTTCCGCCGGATACTGTTCCGGTTGCAGCTTCGTTTCCTGCAAACAAAGCACATCCGGCTGCTCTTGTGCCAGCCACTCGGGAAAACCTTTTGTCACGGCAGCCCGTAGCCCATTTACGTTATATGTAATAATCTTCATACTTATTTGATTTCTTAGAAATGAATTATTCAAGATGTCAACTCGGATACCAGCAGCATGATATTCAGCACAGTGACCACCGCAGCAATGGCATAAAGTACAAATGTACTCCATTTGCTGTTTACATACTGCCCCATCACTTTGCGTGAAGAAGTCAGTCCCACTTGCAGGAAAATCGTAAACGGCAGCTGGATGCTCAGTATCATCTGTGAAATCAGCAGTCCTTTGAACGGGTCTCCGATAAAGAAAATCAGCAGCAGTGCAATACCCAATGACAGAATCACACCCACCTGCGAGTGACTGTCTTTGATATGATAGGATTCTCCGAAAATACCGGCAAAGATAGAACCTGCCGCCATACCGCTGGTTATCGTAGAAGATATACCCGCCATCAGTAATGCCAATGCAAAAACCACGGCAGCACTGTTCCCCAGCAACGGCTCCAGCAAGGATTTGGCCTGCTGCAACTCTTCCACCTGAATACCGCTTTTAAAGAAAGTTGCCGCAGCCAGCAGTATCATGGCACTGTTGATGGCCCATCCCACAATCATAGAGAACAGTGTGTCGAACAATTCATATTTCAACACCTTACGGATGGATGCATCATCTTTCTTATTATATTCATGGCTCTGTATCACTTCCGAGTGCAGAAACAGATTATGCGGCATCACCACCGCACCGAGCACACTCATGATAATCAGCATGCTCCCATGCGGGAACGAAGGTGTCACCCACCCTTGTGCAGCCAGCGACCAATCTATCTTCACCAGAAACAGCTCATAGATAAAGGAGAGCCCGATGACCGAAACAAAAGCAATGATAGAACGTTCTATCTTCTTGTAGGAATTAGTGAAAAGCATGACGACTACAAATACGGTAGTCAAGACAGAGCCCCATATGATGGGAATGTCAAACAGCATCTGCAAAGCGATGGCACCTCCCAATATCTCTGCCAGCGAAGTCGAGATGGAAGCCAGCACTGCTGTACCCAATATGGGACGCGACACCCAGGAAGGAGTATATTTGGTAGCGGCTTCGGACAAGCACAAGCCGGTTACAATGCCAAGATGCGCCACATTATGCTGCAATACAATCAGCATGATAGTGGATAAAGTCACGACCCACAGCAATGAATAGCCAAATTCAGACCCTGCCGCAAAATTAGATGCCCAGTTCCCCGGGTCAATAAAGCCCACAGTCACCAGCAGTCCGGGACCTATATATTTAAAAACGTCCAGACCGCCCAGATAGCGTTTGTGGTCTCTCCGTTTCAAGTCTTTAAAAATATTCTTCATTGTGTCTGTTCAATTAAGAGCGTAAAAATACTCAAATAATAACAAATACCTCCATGTTAGGTTCAAAAAAAGCCCCTGGCATCTTTCAATGTCAGGGGCTCTCATCCATTCTTTCAGGCAGGAGGCTCAATACCCCATCTCGTGCAATGCCTTGCACAATTGGTCGGGGCAGGAAGTGGAACGTCTTCCGCAGCGAATTCCTTCCAAACGAGCAATCACCGCATCTACCGGCATGCCTTTCACCAAACGTGAAAGTCCTTGCAGGTTTCCATTACATCCACCCCAAAATGCCACTTCTTTCACAATACCATCTTCCACATCCAGTTCGATGTTACTGCTACACGTACCTTGCGTCTTGTATGTATATGTCATTATTCTCCGCCTTCTTCCGGTTTCATGTTAGTATAAACCGTCTGTACATCATCAAACTCTTCGAGACGCTCTATCATTTTGTCGATGGTTTCGCGTTGCTCGGGAGTCACATCCTTCATATCGTTCGGGATATAGGTAAACTCACCGCCGACATCTTCAAAACCGCACTCTTCCAAATGTTTCTGGATAGCTGCATAGCTTTTCGGATCACCATAAATAGTGATAGTACCTTCTTCTTCATCCTCTTCGTAGTCTTCCTCTACGTCATAGTCTATCAAGTCAAGAATGAGTTCCTCCATATCGATACCGTCTTTCTTCTTGAAAGTGAACACACACTTGTGGTCAAACAAGAAAGCCAGTGAACCCATTGTTCCCAAGTTACCGCCGAACTTGTTGAACACGGAACGCACATCGGCTACTGTACGGGTAGTGTTATCGGTCAGTGTATCCACAAAAACAGCTACACCGTGAGGACCGTATCCTTCATAAGTCATACCCTTATAGTCGCTCTGGTCCTTACCCATCGCATTCTTGATAGCACGTTCAATATTATCCTTCGGCATGTTTTCACGCTTACAAGTAGCGATAACCGAACGCAGTGTCGGGTTGTTTTCCGGCTCCGGACCACCGGCCTTCACCGCAATAGCAATTTGTTTACCCAGTCTTGTAAAGGTCTTTGCCATGTGACCCCATCTTTTCAATTTGGCAGCTTTTCTATATTCAAACGCTCTTCCCATTGGAACTGTATTTTAAATTATGAATTATAAATTCTAAATAATGAATCAACGCAGCTTGGCATTCAACTTGTCCTCCAGGTTCTTCACCAGTTTGGACATAATCTTGTCAATCTGCTTATCGTTCAACGTGGCATTCTCATCCTGCAGCAAGAAGCTCACCGCGTAACTCTTCTTACCGGCTTCCAGATTCTTACCCTCATAAACGTCGAAGAGAGAAACCTCCTTCAGCAGCTTTTTCTCCGTCTCGTAGGCAATCTTCTCAATTTCCGCAAACTGCACTTTCTTGTCAAGCAGTAACGCCAAGTCGCGTTTCACGGCAGGGAACTTGGAGATTTCCGTATAGCTCACCTTCACATTGCGGATGGCCTTCAACAATTCTTTCCAGTTGAAATCGGCATAGTAAACCTCGTTGTCAATATCGAATGCCTTCAGCAGCTTCTTTGTTACAATACCGAAAGTAGCCAACCGCTTTCCCCCCCTTGTCTGTACGGATAAACCGGCAGCATAGATGTCATCAGTCAGATTGCCGACAACCAAATCATGCATGTGCAGCCCCAATCTGGCAAAGACATTCTCAACGTATGCCTTCAGCTCATATACCGAGCTGTTCTCATCCGGATGAGCCCATGAGTTGGTCACCCTCTTGCCAGTCACCCACAAACCAAGATGATAGTCTTCGGAATAAGCGGCAAGCACTTTCTCCGGATTCTTCTTTTCTTCGTTGAAGTGATAACAATTACCGAATTCAAAGAATTTCAGGTCTGCATTCTTACGGTTGGCGTTGTGCGAGATGCTTTCCAATCCACCGAAAAGCAGTGTCTGACGCATGGCATTCAAGTCTGCACTCAACGGATTCAGCAACATTACCAGATTCTTTGACGGATAAGACTCCAAGTTGTCATAGTAAGCGGCACGCGTCAACGAGTTGTTCAGAATCTCATTGAAACCACAGCCCACCAGCTGCTCGGCAACCAGGTTCTGCAGTTTGTTGGATTTATCATATTCACCCTTGGTAGTCAGACAAGACTTCAAGGTAGTCGGAATCTCCACATTATTATATCCGTAGATACGCAGGATATCCTCTATTACATCGCAATCGCGCTGCACGTCCACACGGTAAGGAGGAACATCCAGTGTAAGCCCTTCGGCTGTCTCGTCTACAATCTTCATTTCCAGACTTGTCACGATGCTCTTGATGGTATCCACCGGAATAACCTTACCAATCAGTGAGTTCACTTTCTCATAGGCAAGTTCCACACGGAAATCCTTGGCAGGAGCGGCGCACACATCTTTTATTTCAGAAGAAATGGTACCTCCGGCAAGTTCCTTTACCATCAAAGCAGCCAGCTTCAGGCAGTAAATAGTGGCATTCGGGTCAATACCTCTTTCAAAACGGAAAGAAGCATCTGTGTTCAATCCATGACGACGGGCTGTCTTGCGCACCCATGTGGGATGGAAGTAAGCACTTTCAAGGAACACATCCTTGGTGGTTTCCGTAGAACCGGAATCCAGACCGCCGAACACACCGGCAATACACATCGCCTCTTCCTTGTTGCAAATCATCAAGTCGCGTTCGTTCAATTTACGCTCCACGCCATCAAGAGTTACAAACGGAGTACCTTCCGGCATGGTCTTTACAATCACCTCACCGCCTTTAATCTTATCTGCATCGAAGCAGTGCAACGGCTGGCCGAAAGCATGGACGATATAGTTGGTAATATCCACCACATTATTGATAGGACGCAGGCCGATAATACGCAACTTGTTCTGCAACCATTCGGGGCTTTCTTTCACTGTAACCCCTTTCACCGTAACGCCGGCATATCGGGGACATGCCTCGCTGTTCTCTACAGTTACTTTAATATCCAAGTCGTGATTTTCTACCGCAAAAGCGTCTACCGAAGGTTTCTTTAAAGTAGCCGGCTTACCGTTCTGTATCAAGTAGGCATACAAGTCGCGTGCCACCCCATAATGTGAGCAAGCATCGGCACGGTTGGGAGTGATGTCCACTTCCAGCACGTAATCGCTCTTGATGTTATAGTAGTCCTTGGCAAGCGTACCCGGAACAGCTGTCTCCGGCAGTACGATGATGCCTGCGTGGTCCGTACCGATACCGATTTCATCCTCAGCACAAATCATGCCGACAGATTCCACGCCACGAAGTTTTGATTTCTTGATGGTAAAGCATTCGTCACCGTCATACAGTTTTGTACCCAACGTGGCTACTACCACTTTCTGTCCGGCAGCTACATTCGGAGCGCCGCATACAATCTGCACGGGTTCACCTTGTCCCAGGTTCACCGTAGTGACGTGCATATGGTCTGAGTTAGGATGAGCTTCGCATGTCAGCACTTCGCCGATGACCAGTCCTTCCAGTCCGCCTTTAATGGTTTGCACCTCTTCCACACTTCCCGTTTCCAGTCCGATGGAGGTCAGTGCCGCAGCAACTTCATCCGGTGTCAAATCGAAATCGACATACTCTTTCAACCAATTATAAGAGATATTCATATCATTATATTTTTATTGTTTCCAAAAGTGACCTGCAAAGGTAATAAGATTTTTTGGTTAGCAGGGAATTATAAATGAAGAAAATAACAAAAAGGCGATGAAGTGCTTTTCCTTCACCGCCTTTCTCCTAATATTCTATATAAATCTACAATTTATACATTCATTGCATTGGCGCCTAAAGCTCCCAATATGGCGGAAGCAACAGCTATCACCACCTTCAAAATCTTGTCCCAAACGTTCTTTTTCATAGTTTTAATCTTTCAAAATTAGTAAATACATCTTATCCTAACGGGTTCTCTCCCTGGTCACCGTCGGAACCGCCACCGGGATTGCCACCATCACCGGCATCATCCTTACCGTCCGTAACCACTCCCGTCCATTTCTCAAACTCCACACCCTGGAGCAGGGCACGCGTAGTGCCGATGGCAGCCGGGCGCGTGTATTCCGGAGTAAACTGGCAGCGCAAAGCAGTCACCTGATTGGGATTCACGTCTTCAGATTTGGCCACTCCCTTACCTCGCGTACGGGCCTTCATGGTGAATGTGCCCAGGCCATCCAGACGCACCGTACGGCTGTTCAGCAACTGGCTCCTCATTACCGTCATCAGGTTACGGATTACATTATGTACGTCACCCGGAGTCAGGGAAGACTTCTCGGCAATCACCTCAGCCAATTGTTGTGCATCCACGGCCCTTCCCACTTTCTTCAAACTCAGATGCCAAAGTTTGGCACCCTCTTTTGTCGCCAGAGACGACTGTCTTGCATAATAAAATAAAGGCATACTTTCTTTCTCCTTTTTACATTTTTAATTCAACATGGTTTTTCATCTCGTTTTGTTGTTCAACAATGCAAAGGTGAGGATATATTTGCCTGTAAACAAAGAAAACAGCCTCGCTGAAGCTGTTTTCTGAGATAAGTTCATAAAGTATTGATTTACAAGTCGACAGATTAGGCAAGCCAATTTAATCAAGAAAAGGAAAGCCTATTTCAAATTGATTGATGTAATCCAAAATACCTCTTCATGAAACAGATATAAATAAGACTTAACAAAAGGATGATACATAGCAGATACCAGTAGCCTGAATCCAAACACATTATATATCCTATGATGATGATTGCCTGTACTGCCATGTAAATAGAAGAAACCATTACATGAGGAATCTTCAGCTCATTCGCCATAATCTGATACAGATGTTTGCGATGCGGTAGTCCGATATTCTCATGAAGCATCAGGCGGTGAATGATAGTCAGTACACTATCCACACCATAAACGGATAAAAGGACTATCCAACTGAAATCTTCCGTTTCAATGATGAGCCTGCCTATCAGGAAAAGAAGGATAAAAGCAATACTCACGGAACCCACATCACCGGCAAAGCATTTGGCACGCTTGCGGAAATTGAAGAAGCAGAAGACTAGAACGGAACAGATAACGGTATAGATGAAATCCGCTTCTACAAAAGTAACCACCTCCTTATTGATATAGGCCAACGCAGCAAGAATAACCAGAGAATAACCTCCCGTTATCCCATTAATCCCATCCATAAAATTGTAGGCATTGATGATACCCGTACAGACTATCAAGGCTATGACTATCCACCACCAGGACAAGGAGAACAGCCCCCACTGATAAAACATCAAGGTCATGGCAGAGAAATGAAAAAGCAGCCTTGTCATCTGTCCGGTGGATTTTATATCGTCCACGAAGCTGATGAACGTCACCAGTGTCAAGGCAAGCAGGAACCAGGGATATTCAAAGTCACTCGTCAGGAAATAGGCAAACGCCCCGAAATAGAAAATAATCCCACCACCGCGTAAAGTCACTTTCGTATGGGAACTCCGCTCATTGGGCTTGTCGATGATATTACACCTATCAGCCACCTTAAAATAAAAAAGTTCTGCCAAAAACAGCAGAACCAATATTAACAGATAATACATAACAGTATTTTCCTCTTTAATTTTTAATTATCAATTTTTAATTCTTAACTTTTAATTTGAGAACGATTTTATCGTTCTCACTATCCCCTCCTCTGCCCTCACCGGCATTCTGTCAATTCCCAGGGCAGCCTTTATCTTCGCATTACTCACCACATAATTCTCTGTCAACTTGCGCAGACGCTCTGTATTCAAAGGCAAATGGAGCAGAGTCCCAAGCCGGGCACAGAATTCCATCAGTCCTCTGTTTATCTTCCAGATATGCGGCTTACGCTCCAAAGCCCGACACATCAAAGCTATCAGCTCATTCGTGGACAAGGCCTCGTCATCTCCCATGTGGTAGATACCACTCCCCACCTCCTTAGTCAACAGTCCTTCCACCACATAGCAAAGATTGTCTATCGAAGTAAAAGACCTCCTGTTCTCAAAAGCCCCCAAAGGCCAGGGAATGCCTTTCCTCACCACATTATAAAGAAGATTCAGATTGCCTTTATTGCCGGGACCATGAATCATGCAAGGACGCAGGATATAGACCTTTTTGTCATCATACGGATTAACTTTCAGTTCTCCATTTTCAACATTCAACTTGCCAAGGATGTAATTCTCGGCAGCTATCTTGCTCTCCCCATACGGTCCTATCGGAGCAGGCACCACATCTTCAGTCAGCATATCACCCACCACACTGTCTGCAGCGGCTTTCACAGAACTGAAGAATACGAACTTCTTCGCAGACGATTCCAGAAAGAAATCAAATATCTTTTGAGTCAATCCCATATTGATATCAAAATAGGCTTGGGCAGCAGACCGGTTCTTCGTGTCATGGGCTTTACCAGCCAGATGAATAATGGCATCGAATTCAGGAAGATTCCGCATCGGAAAAGAAGCTGGTTCAATATCCTTCCAGGAGAAAGTCTTTACCACCCCCTCCTTTTCAGGAGCAACAATATCCAGCCCGTAAAGGCTATGACGTTCCTTTAGGGCAACAACGAGATTGGAACCCACAAAGCCGTGGATTCCGGTGATAAGTATATTCATTATATTATTGCAAATTTTCAAGTATTTTCGTTATAATTGCATCTTTTCTGAAATTCCTATTGTAATATTCATAGGCATGATTACTCATCTCTTTTAAATCCGACTCGGCGAGATGATACATTTTTATAGCGTTTTCAGCCAATGACTTATAATCACCGGAATTACATGTATAACCGCAGCGAGCCTCTTTTATGATCTCACTGCCTATACCCGAGAGCATTGCAAGAATGGGCTTCTTACAAGCCATATAACATTGGACCTTGGATGGTATTGTCAGAGAGAAAATATCCGTGTCTTTCAAAGATACAAGCATCACGTCTGCCTGAGAGAAAAAACGTGGCATTTCACTGACAGGATACCGTCCTAAAAAAAATACAGTATCCTTCAACCCATACTTCGCCACTTTTTCTTCAGCAATGCGTCTGTAACGACCCTCACCGACAATTACCCATTTTATCTCTTGACAGCCTCTAGTCAGATTAGCCGCTTCTATTATATTATCAAAATCCTGAGCCGCACCAATATTACCGGCAAACATAATTTTGAACCCCTCAGGCATTATGGCCCTATATTTATCCTTGTCAACGACCGGCTGCACGAAATAATCATCGGCCCAATTGGGAGCATATACTATCTTATCTCCCAAATTACATTTTTTTAGAATAGATTTTTCAAAGGCAGTAGACTGGATAAAGATGACATCACTTCGCCTATAGATATTCTTTACCATTTTGTTCAGCAAATAATGCAAAAATGAATTATTCGCCTTTCCTGCCGCCGCAACACTTTCAGGCCATAAATCCTGGACCCAAATTGCAGTTCTGCAACCTTTTCTCCTTTTTGCCCATAAGGCAGGATACATTTGGGTAACGGGAGAAATTTCAAAACATATGATTGCATCATAATCTGCCGGATGCGTCTTCACATATATTCCTCCGAAGAGAACGAAGGAGAGATAATTTAGAGACAGTCTCAGGCCATTGCCATTCCCTCGCGGAATTAACGGAACTCTGGTTACCCTAGCTCCTTTATAATCCTCATATTGAATGTCCCAAAACTTATAGCCCTCAAATATCTTTCCGGATGGATAGTTGGGTTTACCCGTCAATACAGCAACTTCGTGCCCCCGCTTCTGAAATTCAGCTACAAGTTCATTGACCTTAAACTCTTCCGGATGGAAATACTGGCTGACAACTAATATCTTCATCCGCTATTACTTTCGCCAAACCATCTTATTGATAATCCCCGTATAGCTCTGAATCAGTTTCACAACCTTCATACTTACATTGCTATCATCATATGCAGGTACATTAAGTGCATAATCACCGTTCTTATGCATTTCCACCGCCAAATCCACAGCCTGCAAAACCTGTTCTGTAGTAATACAGCCTATAGTGAACACGCCTTTATCCATGGCTTCCGGACGCTCGGTAGACGTACGGATACTGACAGCCGGAAATTTGAAATAGCTACCTTCTTCGGGTACGGTACCACTATCCGAAACCACGCAGAACGCATGCTGCTGCAAGTGGTTGTAATCATGAAATCCCAAGGGTTGACTCTGGATTACACGGCTGTCAAACCTAAAACCGCGCTGTTCTATGAACTTCCTGCTACGGGGATGGCATGAATACAGAATCGGCATATCATACTTTCCGGCCATGGCGTTCACAGCGTTCATCAGGCTGAAGAAGTTTGCTTCGATATCAATGTTTTCTTCCCGGTGGGCAGACAAGAGTATGTATCTGTTTTCCTCAAGCCCAAGCCTCTCAAGCACATCGCTCGCATTGATTTGTTCTATGTTGTCATCCAGGACTTCACGCATCGGCGAGCCGACCACATAAGTGTACTCCGGCTTGACGCCGGAATCAAGGATATAACGGCGTGCGTGTTCACTGTAACACAAATTCACATCACTGGTGACATCCACAATACGGCGGATTACCTCCTCCGGGAGATTCTCATCCTTACAACGATTACCCGCCTCCATATGAAAAATAGGAATCTTCAAACGTTTGGCGGAGATAATGGACAAACAACTGTTGGTATCTCCAAGCACAATTACAGCATCGGGACTTACTTGAGCCATGAGTTCATAACTCTTGGATACAACGTTGCCCATTGTCTGGCCGATATTCTCACCCACTACACCCAAATAATAATCCGGTTCGCGCAGTCCAAGATCCTTAAAAAACACTTCATTCAAAGTATAATCATAGTTCTGCCCCGTGTGAACCAATACATGCTCAAAATACCTGTCACATTTCTTTATGATTGCCGACATCTTGATAATCTCAGGGCGAGTGCCAAGAATCGTCATTAATTTCAATTTACCCATAAGTTTTTAATATAAAGGATATAATTCTTTATGACTGTCAACCCATTCTTTCATCTCGATGATCATTTGCTCATACGTAGGAACCACAAAGTTGAAGTCCGTCCGACAGCAAATCAGTGTCTTGTCCAGTACCAGACTTTCCGACGGATTGATGGTGAGGTCATCGTTACGGAAATACTTATTGAACAAGCATAACAAGTCATATTTGGTTATGCTTCGGTTATTCACTAGATTATACAGCCCCGTCAGATTCTGGACCAGTGCCTGTTCCATGGCCTTTGCCAAGGTAAGCGTAGTTACACCCGTCCAGACAGCCTTGGTAAAGCCATTGATGCAACCACTCTGCTTCATGAACCAATGGAAAAGACCGATACCGTCCTCATTGATGTCCGGACCGACAATAGAATTTCTAAAAGTAAGATTTTTCCGGTCGTTTACCTCTCCCAACGCTTTGGTACGGTCATAATATGACCGTCCGTCAGGAAATGAATTTTCATTATAAGGCCCCGTATTACCCGCAAATACACAGTCTGTACTCATTTGTACAAAACGGGTCTGTTTATCTTCAAGCCATGCCACTATCTGATGGGGCAGATAGCTATTGATATAGACAGCTTTTTCAGGGGCAGATTCTGCAAATCGGTTCAGCAAGCCGATACAATTAATCACTGCATCATAACTACCGTTCACTATGACATCCTGCAAATGCCCGGTATCAAAAGCATCTCCCTGAATCCATTTACAATATGGAAAAGCCTTGCGGGAAAAAGCTGTCACTTCATGCCCTTGTTCCTTAAAATAGAGTGCAATGGTATGGCCTGCCATACCTGCCGCACCCAGCACTAACACTTTCATACTACAATATTATTCAGAACGTATCTCACGTGTCTTGGCCTTCGGAATCAGACCAAGGTCCTCTTGTATAAACCGGAGTCTCAACAGCAGTTCCTTCATGCCATCTACATCCAACCGGCGGGTATTGTGACTATGATAGTCCTCAATTCCGGCAATCTCCTCATTTCCTTCCGTAAAGAACTTGTCGTAGTTCAAGTCACGGTTGTCACAAGGTATACGGTAATAGTTACCCATATCCTCTGCCTTTGCCATTTCTTCACGGGTTACCAAAGTTTCGTACAGCTTCTCACCGTGGCGCGTGCCTATCACTTTCACTTCAGTCTCACCATACCTCGAATCTATTCTCTCATAGGTCTGCTTCAATGCTTCGGCAAGCGTATCCAATGTAGCAGCCGGGGCCTTCTGCACAAAAAGATCACCGTTCTTGCCATGTGTGAAAGCATAGATTACGAGGTCCACAGCATCATCCAGCGTCATCATGAAACGGGTCATGTTCGGATCCGTAATGGTAATGGGCTTGCCATCCATCATCTGTTCCACCCAAAGAGGAATCACCGAACCACGGCTTGCCATCACATTGCCGTAGCGTGTACAGCAAATTGTAGTTCCTGCGTCTTCACCCAGTTCACGGCCTTTCGCAATGGCAACTTTCTCCATCAATGCCTTGCTGATACCCATCGCATTGATTGGATAAGCTGCTTTGTCGGTAGAAAGTACCACCACATTTTTCACTCCATGTTCAATGGCTGAAAGCAGCACATTCTCCGTTCCCAGCACATTGGTGCGGGTGGCTTCCATAGGAAAGAACTCACAGCTCGGAACCTGCTTCAAGGCTGCAGCGCTGAACACATAGTCCACTCCACGCATGGCAATATCAACGGATGTTTTGTTGCGCACATCACCAATATAGAATTTTACTTTCGGATTTTGCAAGGCATGACGCATGTCATCCTGTTTCTTCTCGTCGCGACTGAAAATGCGAATCTCTTTGATATCACTATCAAGAAAACGACGAAGAACGGCGTTACCGAAGGAACCTGTTCCACCAGTAATCAATAAAATTTTGTCTTTAAAAATGGACATTTGATTTATTTATGTATTTAGAACATATATCCAAATAAGAATAAGCTCTCTCTTGTGCTGTGTTAAATTGAGAAACTCTTTTTATTCCATTCGTTATCATTTTTTTTACTAAATTAGGATTATGATATAGATAAATAATACTATCAGCTATCTCATACGGATCAAGCGCATTAAAATATAGTGCGGCATCACCACATATTGTATGCGAAAAGCTCATATCTGACGCCAATATGGGTTTTTCCATAATCATAGACTCAGGAAAATTAGCTGTAAAACATTCCAATAGAGATGGAACAAAAGTAGCATGACATTCAGAATATAATTGAGGGGCTGATATTGGAGGTATCTCACCTACAGTAATAATATTTGCACAATATTTATCAGAAAACATTTTGCGATAATCCTTCAATGAAATTGTCAATACAAATTTTATATTATTATATCCCCTCTCTACCAAAATATCCACAACCTTTGAAATGATTTTCAAGTTTTTATGCGGGTATGCATTACAGATAGATAATAACCTATACTCATTCTTCATATTATCTGGCAAGATAATATTTTGTTTAGGGTGAGGGATTTTCGATAAAAACTGTGTGAAATTATCACTATATGTATTAGAAACAACATAACAAGGTTTTAAAGTTTGATTGTGAAGACGGTTAGCAGCATCCTCAGTCTCCACAACAAAAGCATCTGCATCTCTTTGAAAATAATAAAAATGTATCTTCTTTTTAATCGCCCACAAACATTTCTCCTTCAGTGATGCAATATTCCAATATGGTGAATCTGGATATAGATAATGTCCCATTGCAAATCCCATTATATGAGGAGCCTTGGGTCTCCAATAGACAGGTCCAAATATTGAGAATACGACATCCGGCTGAATCATATTTTCTATATGAGAAAGATACTTATCATATTGATCAAATCTCAATGAAGGTATATCATAAAAAACAAAATTATTTGGATAGCTTTGTTTTTGCAGTTTAGTTGCTACATTTGAACTGACAAATACATAATAAGTATTATCAGGAAACTTCAAACATTCATATATAAATGAAAGAGCAACTTGTAAACCGCCACCTATATAATTTAAAGAAGAGTTGATTATAATTTTCATCATTTACAGCAATACTAATATCTGAAATTTCTTATGTAAATAGTCAGCACAAACCTATTCCTCTTGTAGAGCACCTCAAAGGGGGGTCACTAAAAAATCTCTGCATCCGTTTTAAATTCCTACAAAATATTTGCTTAGGTAAAAACCAAACTAACCTTACAACTTTACCGTACTGATGACACGGTAGTAAATAAGTACCATTCCCACATCATTATCAAAATATAGAAAACCCACATATTGCAAGGCTCCTTTGCATTTAGAGAATTATAGAAAGACAAAATCATAGGGAGTATTCATTATATTTGCTCCTAATAGTAATACAGTAAAAATCATCAATATGATAAAAGACAATTTACTCTTTAAAAAACCAGGATATTTCCATATTGACAATACATGAAACATGAAAAAACCAGCAACAATAATTTTCATTGAAGTAAAGCAGAAAGGTAATCGACTTAACAGCATATTTACTCCTGCAATATTCGCAATAATAGTACCTACAAAATAAATTCGGAAATAAATATCAAATCTTTCTAACTTATATTTATTGAATAATACAGAAGAATTGAGAATTAAAATTATATCAACTAAATGCAAAAGAAATAATCCAATTCCACTTCCTCCTTCCATTTCCCATTCATTCATAATCCCTAAATAGTTTGCATATTTACCCGATAAGAAAGGAGTAATCATCCAAAAAAGTAAATCTTGCAAATGTCTGGAAAATATCCATGTCAAAATATAAACAACAATAAGGAAGAAAGAAGAGCAAATTCGCCGCCAAGGGAGAAAATACAATAAAAAGCAAGGTATAAAATAAATAGAAGAAATATGAAAACCTGCTGCTATTAAACAATATAGTAGAAAAATCCAAAATTGCTTTTTTACTATAAAGTTCACTGAGTATAACAAAATAAAAAAAGCTGTTGCTTGACGTTGAATATTGAAATACCAAAATAGAATACCTAAAGCAATCAAGCAATAAGTAGCAAAAGGAAATAGATAACGAAAACGATCAAAGGATTTGTAATAAAAGTAAAAAGGGATAAAGGCCATAATCATGAACAACACATAATAAGGCATTCCTAATTTATAACAACAATAGGAGATTATAGCATAAAGAAATTCTAAATTTCCCCAACTTTCGTCAATAGTTCCCGTGAAGCTAGTCTCATAGAGTCCTTTATATGCTAAATAATCAACACCAACATCATATCTTAGACCTATGATTAGAGATATTATAAATACTGGAACTAAATAAAAAAAGGCATAATTCAAAATAAGCCCATATTCTTTGTGTACACTTAATTTCCTTGCAGAAATTGCGGGATACCTCCAAAAGAAAAGAGTAACAGTGTATAACAAAAAAACAACAAAAGCTGTTAATATCATTTTAAAAGGTATTTTAGATTAAACAGCCAGCATAATAATTGGGGTGAATAATTATAAATAGCAGCACAACTCTTTTCTTTTAAAGACATGCCAGCTAATATTTTTATAAAAGGAAAGTCTTTTTGAAAATCAGATAGGTATTCTCTCTTTTTGACATTATTTTTAAAATTTCCCAATAAGACTAAGAACATAATCTTAACCCGATTTAACAATAATATAAAATATCGCCTTTCTCTTTCATTACTAATGGAATTTATATAACCTTGATAACTCTTCATTATTTCACAAACGCTATCAAGCATTTTTTCATTAACAGTATTAACAATAGACCCTTTTCTTTGGCGATAGTTGTATGCCATAAAGGGAAGTGCTTTTACACACTCAGCCTTTCTTAATATACGAGGAATTAATTGCAAATCTTCAAAAATAAGCCCCTCTGCAAAATGAAAATTATATCTTTCTAAGAAATGTCTTTTAAATACAAATGCCCATGCATAAAATGAGAAGCTTAATTCCTTTTGTAAAAAATCCATTCCCTCTTGACAAGATTCATAGCAACATGTTGATAAAAAGCAATCCTCTATTTTTTTTTCATCATCTGTCATTCTTCTATAATTCAATCTAAGGCAGTCAGGGGTATACAATGATATTTCCCTCAATATATGCTCTAAAATTCCAGACTCAATCCAATCATCAGAATCTACAAACCAAATATATTCCCCCTTAGCTATTTTCATCCCTGCATTTCTAGCCGCACTAAGTCCCGAATTATTTTGACTAATTACATTTATATTAGGTCGATTTATATATAAATTTACAACTTCCAAACTATTATCCACAGAGCCATCATTGACAACTATAATTTCATAATCAGTCATTTTTACATTTTGCTCTAAACAACTATCCAGACACTTACCTACATAGTTTGCCACATTATATACTGGTATAATAATAGATAATTTCATTCTTTAATAATATCGTATCCTATTTAAAATAAATCTCTTAATTCTCTCAATGCCACATATTATCAAAGAACTTTTACACCCAAGTAATTGGATTAGCATAAAGGGTGAGAAAATTATATTTAAACTTTTGCAACTAAATGCTAAAGCTCGATAAGCTTCCTTATAATTGTGAGTCAACAGTAATAGATAAAAAGCATCGACATAATATTTCAAGAGAATTTTCTCTCGAACATTATCTTTCAAATTGCTATTTTGGGCAAACCAAAGTTGTATATCAACCCCGCTTTGTATGAAACTTAATTGTTTAGAATATGACTTAGAATGAGAAGCTGAAGATTCCAATTTACGATAGACCCCTACTACCTCATCAATAAACTTTAATTTTGATTTTGAAGCAATGTGTAGCCACAACGGATAGTCCCCCAACAGTTTATTATGCATTTCTTCTATTTTTATATATTCTAATAAATATATAGTACGAAAGCAAGCTGTTAAAGTAGGAATTGTATTCACTAAAAGTAGTTGTTCATATGAACTAATTTGACTTCCGAATAAAGACAAAGCCATTTTCTGATTTTTCTGAACAAAAACTCTTACCTTACTATAAACTAACCCATATTCATCATTAGCTTCCAAAAAATCTACTTGTTTCTGCAATTTCAGGGGGTCAGTCCAATAATCATCCCCCTCGCATATGGCCATATATTTACCTCTACTACGACGAATACATCTCTGACCATTAGCTTTTGAACCCACATTATAATCAGCAGTTACCACTCTGATAATTTGGGGATATTTCTTTGCATATTCAAAAACAATCTCTCTTGTCTCATCCGTGCTGAAATCCTCTCCAATAATATACTCAAAAGGAAAAGATGTTTTTTGCATCAAAACACCTTCAATACATTGTTTTATATAAGGTCCATGGTTATAAGTAGAAGTGCGAATGCTAACCATTGGTTCAGGAATTTCCTTCAACACTTCATTGGGTAATTCATATGAATCAGCAACCCGTTTCTCTATTTCTTCAGACGATAATATCATAATATGACTTATTATAACTCAACACTTGCTCTGCGGGGTTCAATACAGCAACAAGGCCTTATACAGACTATACGAACTCCACTTGCTCGCTGTGGTCCGACTTTCATAAAAGTAGCCAAGACACTTGTTCTTCCCCCAAGTCCCAAAGCTCCCACATTCGACTCATTTACCTTATCCGTTATTTCCTGTTCCAATTCACCTTGTTTCCCATAATTACCATATACCATAGCTTCCAGCATCAATGAAGTTGCTTCAAATTGAGAACGACCAATTCCAATAGCCAAAGTACACGGGGAACATCCCAGTTTTGCAACAGCTTCTTTTGAACGCTCAACAATCTCATCTACAACTACAGATACACTGTGCTTATGAAATATTCGATGAGTGATTCCTCTTATTGCCGGTCCTCCTCCTAACATAAGGACTGTCAGTCTAAGCACGTCTTCGTCAATAGGTTTTATCAATATAGGAGCGGGCAATAATGCACCCGGGTCTGGATTCAATCCACCCGATTGATCTATACGCTGGCGGTCATTGCCATCAATTGCCATTGGGCGACCGGGTAACGCTCTCAGTCCCTTTTCCACACCCAGATGAATATCTTTCATTAAAGCTCCGGAAAACTCTTTATTGGGTCCAACTTCTAAAAACAAATGAGGAATTCCAGTGTCATCACATAAAGGACTACAACGTTTCTCTGCCACTAAAGCATTATCAAATATTTGCGACAACGCCCATTTAGTGTTTTTATTATCTTCAGCGTTAATGGCATGATAATATGCCACCTTTTGATCCTCTCTGAAAACAGAAGCTGCTTTTATCAGAGTTTTACTTACTTTGTCAATTATTTCATTCATATTAATTCAATAAATACTTTCACCATGTGCAGCAGCAATTATCGCTTGGAAACCATGAATTCTTATCCTATGTAGTGCCTCCATGCCCAGTTCAGGCCATCCTATTATTTCCCGTTCAAAAGTTTGACTTTCAAAAAGAGCTGTAGTAGGAGGAATTACAGCAAATACCGAATTATGCTGTTTCAGTAACTCTATTGTTTCCTTACAGATTGCACCTTTTCCTAAATGCAATTTAACACCAGCTGCAGACAGAGGGCCAAAACTATCCTCAATCTCTTTTTTATTGCTGGATGTAGGCCCTATACCTGCCGGACTCACTGCCGTATGGAAAATAACAGAACCTTGCAGGCTTATATTATTATCAGCAAGTGTCTGATTAGCTATACATTCTTGCACTTTAGGCAAGACGGCATCACGACCTGTATATATCCATCCCGAAATGGAAACCACATCGCCTACATGCAGCCCTGCAATAGTTTCTTCGTCTATTGGAGTTGTTAAATATATCATAGCTCGTAAATATCTTTGCGCATTATAGAATTACCGGATACATCATAAACATCGGTATGTTTCAATACCTTATTTGTCTTTTCCTGCAAATCTTTTATTGTATACTCCTTTGTACAAAACACCCCTACTCTATTACTGCTTGAAATATCTTTTCCTATTTCCGAACCTGCACAACGATAAATGTTAGCATATTCGATAAGTGACTTCGCTTCATCATTTATCCTCATAGCTCCAAATACACTAGGTCTTGCATAAATATAATTATCTCCTATATAAAAAGTCGGTTTCTTATAATCAAGAGATATTTCCATACCAAGGAAAGAATTGACAGCCGCTTCAATTATATCATATTCAGTAAGAATTTTAATAATATGATAGTTTTCACCACCACCAATACGCGGAGCAAATTCAATGACATTAATCTCGTTTTCTGATACAATAGTTTGCATCATTAACGGAGTATTATACAAATGAAAAGCATCAGCAATCTTTTGTGCTACAGAGCACAAATTTTGTTGTTGCTTATTACTTATAGGAGCCGGCCAATATGAACCATAAATTTGTTGAATACCGTCATTATTTATATCTATTTTACGGCGTTCACGCGTCATTAAAAGATGCGCTTTCCCATTAACGATCAAACAATCAACACCAACTTCCTTGCCTTCCTTAAACTCTTCTATAATAGCATAGCCATTTCTACTTAATGCAAGTGCAGCCTTTATGTATTCCTGTTCATTAGAATCATTCTTATCAATACGGCGTACTCCTTTTGAACCATTACAATCAGCTGGCTTTACAATGATAGGATAAGTAAGTGATTCCGGATGAAAATGCTCTATACTATTAATATAAAAGTATTTAGCTGTAGGAATACTATTTACTGCCATGATTTCCTTCATCAAAACTTTATCAGTTACATTGACAGCTGTTTTATAACTATATGGATGTGGAAGATTCAGTTCTTCCGCAACATAACAAGCGATAGCATTTGCCTGGTCTATACAAGTGCTTATAACCAAAGAAGCATTTCTTTCTCTTGCAATCGAAAGGACTTTCTCCCGGTCAAGAGTACTCTCACGAAGATGTTCATCTGCAACAACTTTTGCTATAGGATTTTCATAATAGTCTATTAGAATTGTATAGTAACCTTTGGTTTTTAATTTCAAAATCAATTCTCGATGAGGAAAAGTTCCTCCTAAAACAATAGCAGTTTTCATATTCTTCATTTTACCTTTAAGGTATTCATTAAATTGTCTTTTAATTCCTTATGATTAATAGAAAGGCCAGGGATGTGGCTGCGAATACCTTTACGAATATGAATGTCAATAAAGCCGGGACCCTCAAGTGCCATTAAATCCACCACTGCATTACGCAAATCTTTTATAGTTTCTACCTGATGCCCTACAGTATGGTAACCAGAAGCAGCAGCAATAGCAGTAAAGTCAACAACTTGACCGGCAGAAGGTTGGCCGCCTACAGATTCATGCGCACCGTTATTGAGAACAATATGTAAATAATGTTTAGGTTTAACCTTTCCAATGGTAGTAAAAGCACCAAGATGCATCAATGAAGCTGCATCACCATCAAAACAAACGAAATGACGATGTGGACAAGCCAGTGACATCCCAAATGATACAGACGAGCAATGCCCCATAGCCCCTACATTAAGGAACTCGCGGTCGTGAGGCAATTTCCGTTTACTAAAAATCTCATGCAGCTCACGAGTAGCGCGACCAGTTGTCGCCGAATATACCGTATCAGGCGGACAAAGCTCAAAAACCACATCCATAGCATCTTCACGGTTCATCATCTCACCTTCTTCAGGATATATAGAGTCTTTTTGATTTTTTGATAAAATACCTTTCTTGGCAATCAATGCTACGGGAGCCGATATTTCTTTAGTTTTATCAAAAGCCCATTCAAAAGATTTTAATACTAAAGACTCATCATCAAGAATAGCATAAGGAATATTCATATCATCCATAAGAGTGGTAGAAAGTTCTCCCTGACGCTTATGCTGAGAATGATCTTTTATCGAAGGATCACCACGCCAGCCTATAACTATAATCATAGGAATAGAATATACATCACTATGAGTAAGTGAAAGTAAGGGATTCATGGCATTACCTATCCCGGAATTTTGCATATAAACTATAGGAACTTTACCGGTTGCCATATAATAACCAGCAGCTATACCGATTGCATTACCTTCGTTAGCTGCTATAATATTATGCTGCTCATCAAAATATGACAACGCATATAAACAAAAATCATTAAGTAGAGAATCAGGAACACCTGTTACAAAATCGATGCCCAAATCACTAATCCGATTAAATAAATCTTCTTGATTTATCATTTTTCTATAATTTTTTAATCAATTCTTGAATATCAAAATCATCAGCATAAATAATTTCCAATATTTGTTGGGCATCCGTATCCTGCCAACCAGCAAATGATGACAAAGACTTAAATTTATCACACAAATCACTATCAGTCAAAGGATTATCAGGTTCCCCTTTGGGCAAATCTATAATTGTAGAATAAACAAGACCTTCATTCATTGTAATAGTCATGCGCGCCATACTCTTTCTTGGAAATTGGGCTGAATATTCCTCATCAGAAGAAACATGCACTTTATGGGCCAAACCTATGATTTCTCTATCAAAAACATATTTATCAGTGTAAGAACTAGCTCCACCACTACCTGTTACCAAACTCACCGCTGCACTATAAGGAATACTCATTTTTGCAGACGAAAGATTAGGAATATCAACATGGTCATGATGCTTAACAGCAAGTGAATAAGTGACAACATCAATCTTAGCTATATTCCGATAGTCAATATTATGGTCCTTACGAAGTTTTATTGAAGCTTCAATGGAAGGGTGGCAATAACGACAAGCGGCATAAGGTTTGAAATAAACATCTTCAATACAATAAGAATCATCAGGCTTGCGAATCAGTTTAGAATAATCTACTTCTTGTGTCATTTGAGCAAAAAAACCAGCTTCACCGGAAAATGCATCATTAGCACCACGAAATCCTGCCATTGCCATATAAGCAGCCAACACCCCATTGATTGCAGCAGAAGCAATGTTATAAGGTTTCAACTCAGAAGCATCTTCAAGCACTTTTAGGGTTCCATGAGCAGATGCTGTAGAAACAGAGAGGGTCTCTTTCATTTGATTCTTACTGAAACCCAACATAGCTGCTATTCCCATAGCAACACCAATTGTGCCACAAGTTCCGGAAGCATGGTAACCACACTTTTTATGTGAAGGTTGAATGGCATTTGCTAAACGGACAGAAGCCTCGTATCCAATTAAAACTCCTATAGCAAAATTATTCCAAGATACATTTTCTTTTTCAGCAACAGAAAGTAATGCCGTAAAAACGGGAGAACCAGGATGGATGATACCGGAAATAACGCCATCATCCAATTCGGCCATATGTGAACTAATTCCATTAATCAGTAAAGCCGTCTGTAAGGATGCTTTCTGCTTGTAACCGACAAGTGTACAATCCCCCTTCTCATTCAATAATGCAAGAAGAGCATGTCCTTTCTTTTGGGAAATAGCACTGCCTCCTATAGTAGCACTTAAATAATCTACCAAGCATTTCTTTATGAATTGGCTAATTCGAAGCGGAATAGGTTTATCAATAATCTGATAGATAGAATCAACAAAGATATCTGCTATATTATTCATCATATTCCAAAAAATTTAAAATAAGCCGGTGAATCCAATTTTGCAATCTCCCATGCGGTATCATACGCATCTAGTATATTCTGTGGAAGAGCTCCTTGTTTTGCAGCTTCCAAATTCTGATTCATCTGTTCTATCCTGGATGCCCCAAGCAAGATACCATCACCTGCAGCATCTGAAAGACAAGAATGGTTTACCAGCCAACGATAGGCAGCTTCTGCCGAGGGTATATGCTCCTTTTCACACTCTTGCTTAATAATATCAAGAGCTTCAAAATAAGACTTTTTCCAATAACGTTTCCTATAGCTTTCCAAACGGGCAAAACGGCCAGGCTGCGGAGTATCTTCATAATGTTGATACTTGCCCGTCAACATCCCTCCCGCAAGTGGATTGAATGCGTAGAAGGATATTCCAAAATGGCGAAGCGCATCAAAAAGTTCAGGTTCAACGTTGCGACACAATCCATTGTACATTCCTTGATAAACCGAAGGACGCGGACATCCATATTTATCACACAAATGTACAACATCTGCTACAGCCCATGCCGGATAATTACTTAACCCCAGTTTCTTGATTACTCCCTTCTCAAAAAGCTCGGCACAAGTCTGTAAAGCTTCATCAATGGGAGTAGCATAATCGGGAAAATGAAAATACAACATATCCACGGAAGAACGTTTCATGCGGAGAAGAGATTCTCCAAGAAGCGTTTCAATGGCATTACGATCCAGTTTGCCTGTTATACGGGGATGAACTTTCGTTGCAATCTGATAGGAATCTGCTGGAAGTTCCGGTAAAATCTCACCGAGATATTTCTCTGTAGTACCGCCATTATACACATAAGCTGTATCTAATTCATGATTGCCCGAAGCCAAATACTCCTGCACCATGGTCCTGCTTTGCTCCAAATCAAGCTGCGGACCAAAATTCATTGTACCTAATACTATTTTCATATAAATCCCCTATTACTTTCCTAAAACAAGATCAAGGACAGCCTTTTCGTCTTCAACAACTCCATAGGCTTTGGCCCGATTCAGCATCTTATTAGCCCAGCGACGATGAGGGCTCACCTCATTCATCTTATTGCCACTACCACTCTTTATCACTCCTCCTGACGTATTGAGTACTTGAACGGCATCTTCGTATTCCTCGCGCGTAACGGTGAGCATTGCGTTGACAAAACGGGCATGCGTAGGATGGATGATTGTTTTACCGATAAAACCATTTGTCATATCAAGCTGAACTTCACGCAGTAAGCCATCAATAGCCTCATTTATAACTGGTTGACGTGTTGTCAAAGCATTCTGAAAATTAGCTTTTATGAAATCATCTATATTGTCAACCTTATTTGCCATAAAATATTCCCATACCGGTCCAGAAACAACATATTCAGTTTCACGGTTGAAAAAGTTTAAAATATCTGAAAGCGCATTGCTGACTGTACGTATATCGTAAATAGTGGAGTTAATGCCGCGCCTTACACCAAATAAAGAAGACATGTCGGTTCCACCCACACGAACATTGAGAATCATATCTTTATAAGGTTTGAGTATGTTTCGCAAAAGTAGCATTTCTTGTGAGCGTTTTTCAGTATAGGCTATTTCGCGTCCCTCAAGAATGGGCATTCCATAGAGCAACTCTCCCAATCGAGTGGATGTCCATTTCAACATAGACAAATATTCATGTGCATTCTCACTATTAAACTTCGGAAAGACAAAACCAGAAAGGATATGTGCTTCTTCCTTTGTCAATTTCTCCGCAAACCTTTTGAATTGTTCTACACTACGGACACGGACAAATATCAGCGGCAATTCATCTATTGTCAGCTTACCTTTATCGACACTATGAAAGAAAAACTCCATGTGCTTAAGAATGTTTTCTTCTGCCTTCGGAAGGTCCTCTTCCTTGATAGCATCTTCCAGACACATAACAATGGAAGTTACATCATTGAAGGTTTTCGTCAACATTTTCTCTCGTATATCAAGAATACCCGGCATATAAAGAGTAGCTCCCAAACAATACTGCAGAAGTTCTTTTTCTGTAAATTTCGTAAATGATTCAGGCTTTACCACAAAAGGAAAGTCTTTATTGTAATAATGATGTATCATGATAAATTTATTGCCAATTATTTTACAAAGAACCTTTGGGAGACTGAACAGCCTCGTTGTAATACGAATCAATAACGCGCTTGACCAACGAAACTTGCTTGGCACGCTTCTTAGCATCATCGGCCGTTGAATCCCAACTATGGGTTTGAGCGACGCTACCGCCGGTTTTCAGATAAATCGGAGCGGCAACCCGAATCATATCCGGTACTTCGTAATGACGAATAAAACCACCGGTAGATTTTGGATTCTCTGTATGAATATCAATGGGAATATCAATTGCATAACGCATAGCAGCCAGCATTTGCAGCTGGATATCACGAACCGGATTGATAGAGTCGGCACCTATGGATTCCAACAATCTGGCAGAACACGGATTGGCCAAACCTGTGTGTGCAGAGATTTTAAAATGGCAGTCAGCAGGAATCTGACCGGCCTTTCTCAGCTCATTCAAAACCCAAAGACACCCTTCGTCATAAACAAGGAAGCCCCTGCATCCAAAAGAAGCAGCACGTTTTACATCTTCAATGGCACGAACTATTTGCTCCTGGCCGCGCAAGCGATAACCCATACGAACTCCCTCCGGAGTATTGACAGAAGCACTTGTGTCTGTAGTGGCACGAGGACCTATAGCAAGAATTAATTCCAGCTGTGCCTGCTTGGCAAGACGTACCATCTCAGATATTTCATTGTCAGTAAGTGACATTATACCTTTGGTTTGCGTTACACGATGAAGCCAAATGCCATATTTATCCATCTCTTCCAATAGAGCTTCCATCACTTTCGGCCCTTGAATACCCGGAACCTCAAAACGGTATTGTCCGCTGTCAGAAAATCTCTTTTCAGACATTGGAAGACTATAAAGGTCACCCTCCGGAAGCCCGATTGATTTCAGAAAACGTCTTGTCTCTTTCATCACTATATTATTTAATTATACAATCCAAAATATTCTGCACATCTTCATCAGTCAATGCATGATACATCGGCAGACAGATGACATTGTTTGCTGCTTTATGGGCTACCGGTAAATTTTTAGGAGTAGCCGATTCCAGTCCCCGATATGTAGAAAACTCACTTATCAAAGGATAGAAATACCGTCTACCTAACACATTCCGTTCCTTCATCTTAAAATAGAGTTCATCCCGAGTCATGCCATATTTCTCGGCATCCACAAATATTGGAAAATAAGAGTAGTTGTGACGTACACCAGGCATATCTTCCACAAAGCTGATGCCGGGCACTTCCCGCAAAGCATCACGATAACGAATAGCCACTTGACGACGGGCTTCTATCGCAACATCCACTTGCTTCAGGTTGAGCAAGCCGAATGCTGCACGAACTTCATCCATCTTACCATTAATACCAGGAGCCACAATCTCTGTTTCTCCCGCAAAACCAAAATTCTTCAGATAATCAATACGCTTTTTGGTCTTTTCATCGTGGCAAATCAATGCTCCGCCCTCCACGGTATTATATACCTTAGTGGCATGAAAACTAAGCGTCGACATATCTCCGGCATTCAGAATTGATTTTCCACCCACTTCTACCCCAAAAGCATGGGCAGCATCATAAATGACCTTCAAACCGTATTTGTCCGCTATCGCCTGGATACGCTCTGTATCACAAGGCTTGCCATAAACATGTACCGGCATAATCGCCGTTGTCTTGGGGGTTATTGCCGCTTCTATTTTGTCCGGATCAATGTTACAAGTTTCAGGGTCAATATCCACAAATACCGGTTTGATTCCATTCCACCACAAAGCATGGGTGGTAGCTACAAAGCTATACGGAGTTGTTATCACCTCACCAGTAATACGCAATGCTTGCAGAGCACACATCAAAGGCAGTGTGCCATTGGTAAAAAGACTGATATAAGGCACCTTCAAATATTCACACAAGGCTTTCTCCAATTCTTGATGATAATAACCGTTATTGGTCAGCCACTTACGGTTCCAAATATCCTGTAAATAAGGAATGAAATCGTCAAGCGAAGGAAGTAATGGAGAAGTAACTGTAATCACTTTATTTTCCATCTTACTATAAAAATATATACTGATTTCTATTTTTTGTGAAGAGCCGACAACCCAAGCCGTTTTACCTCAAGATACTCTGGTAATCTTAATCTTTCATAAACAGCAAAAGCTAATGTCAAACCAACAATAATCTGAATGGGTAATTGAATATAAACGGATATATCCAATAAGGAAAAAAGCCACATGACAGCAGCAATTGTCAAAGAAACTGCAAAAACCGGAAGCACATCCTTAATTTGTTCTATGGTAGAATAGCGTATCAAGTCGGCAGAATAGTGGCTATTTAAGAAATAGGCTATGAAAGAGGTTAAGACACTCCCCCACAGCATATATTCGATGCCATAAAAAATACCTATCAGAATAGGAAACACCGCAATGGTCTTCTTTATGATTTCCAGTTTCAGAAACAAGTCCGAACGTCCTTTCACCTGCAAGATATTCAGATTGATGGCATGAAGCGGATAAAGCATACCACTGAAACAAATGATCTGCAGAAAGGAAACGGCAGTCAACCATTTCTCACCGATCAGAATTATAATCAAAGGTTTAGCCACAGCTGCAAGTCCCAGCATGCAAGCGAATGTCACAAGCATTGTAGTCTTTATTATCTGCCGATAAGCTTCGCGCAAGCGCTCCGGTTCTTCTTGAATGGAACTAAGCACCGGATAACTGACACGCTGGACAATACTGGTCAGATTACTGGAAAATATCGTATTGAACTGCTCTGCACGAGTATATTGCCCCAACTGTGCAGAACTGTAACAACGGCCTATAACCACATAATAAACATTCTTGTAAAGAGTATCCAATAATCCGGACAACAAGAGCTTATAGCCAAAGCCGAACATTTCCTTGAAGCTTTTTACGGAGAATTCCCATTGGGGCATCCATTTACAGAATATCCAAAGAAACAGAGAATTCAGAATCTGCCGGGAAAGCTGTTGCCACACCAAACTCCATACTCCAAAGCCCACTATAGCCATGCCTACGCCAATCAATCCACTTGAAACAGAAGAGATTATGGATACTTTGGTCTGTGTCTTAAAATCAATACCTCTTACCAATATGGTACGGGGAATGATACCCAATGCATTAACAATCAGAATCAGCCCTATTACCCTTAACACATCTATCAAAACCAGTTCTTTAAAAAACAGACTGATAGCGGGAGCAGCTACATATAAAAGGATGTATAAAACAATACTGACTATCAAGTTAAACAAGAAAACCGTATTGTAGTCTACCTTTTCAATACGTACTTTCCGTATCAGTGCATTAGAAAAGCCACTGTCTACAATAGAGTTAGATACAGCTATGAAGATAGCAATCATAGCCATAATGCCATATTCGGCAGGAGTCAAGAGACGGGCCAATATCAAGCCTACCAAAAAGGTAACACCAGAATTGGATATGTTATCGATAAAGCTCCACTTCGCACCATGGACAGCTCTATTCTTTAAAGATTCAGACAAAGATTATTGCAAATTATTACCTGGACAACAACCCAAGTACAGCGCATAAAATATCAGTTATTCTTCCACAATATATCTATTCACATTACGCGTATCCTTGCTAAAGTTCACCCCTATTTTCACCACAACGATTCTTTACTTCCGACGATATTCAAAAAAAGAGAAAGTCGTCACTTCCTCCTCAATCAGGAGGCACAAATCATAATCACTCTCTTTCAACGGTTCAGAAAATAAGGAGTGGAATTGAATGCTATCTTATAGAGTATTGCAGTTTTATTCACATAAAGATAATTTTCTTCAAAGAGAAATTCTATTTACACATTTTCATTCCACTTCCTCCCACGGATAAGGATTCTCCATCACGTTCTGAAACTCATCAACAGCTTCCTGCTGTTCGGCAGTCAGCAATGCAACATTCCAAGAGGCAATGATGGAGTGAGCTTCATCTGCCAAAGGCTCATCGAAAACCTCTCCATAACAAGCAGTGAGCAGACGGAGTTTCAGCAAAGATGCGGGAAGAGTATCCAGAATATCCCAACAACGGTTCAGAACCTCCTGCACATGCTGCTGTTTCTCACCGTAATCGACAAACGAGGCACTGTAACCCATTAAAAGAGCGAGACATACATTGGCCTGTTCCTCCACTGTAGTGCCCCAAGTGCCGGAATTATATAAAGTTGTAGTCAAACGATAAACTTCACCATTACGACGCGACAAGTCATCACTATAGATAGGACTCCCGTCCATACCCAAATACATCAGATCGTGCGCGGCACGCTGAAGGAGGAGTGCTTCTTCTAAAAGAGACATGATTAATTAAAAATTATAAATTAAAAATTAAAGATTAGCCGATCACTTCTATAAGGTCCGGATGGATAGTGGCCATGGCAACAGCAATGACACCTTGTATCTCTATAACCACACGGCGGTCACGTGCCCCCTTTACTTTCAGAAAAATACCCTCCTGACCTGCAAAGTCACCACCCGTAATACGGACTCTAGTTCCCTTCGACAGATTCAACTCTTCGGGCTGGAAATAAAGCAAATGGTCGTTATAGGTTCCGGCAACGGCGATGAAGCGCTGCATCTCATGGTCGGGAATAATTATCTTCTGACCACTGCGAGTATCGGTTATATATTGCAAATAAGTAATTTGAGACTTAACACGCTGTACGTCGGAAGGACGTGCATGGACAAAAACCAGATTACGGATGACGGGAACCAAAGTACGGACTTTCTTACCCTTACGGATACTTACCTTATATTGCATGGGGACAAAACAGCCGAGGTTCTCCTTCTCGAGAAGATGCACCGCATCAAGCTCTCTGCGGTATGTGGCACGCATGGCATGCCAAACTTCAACCTCGTTATCCGTTTCCATTTTCGTTGTTTTGTTCACAAAAGAGTGTTCCTCTGGGGCTTTGAACCCTCGGTATATACCTGGTATCCAATCATTTGCGAGCACCTTATGTAAAATACAGCAAGCATTGTGCCCTTCTTGCCAACAGTTTTTTTGCAGTTCGTCATTACCTTCTGGTAAGAGACTATAAACGAACGGATTACAAACAAAAAGCGTTTTTTAAACGTTCGTTTTTTGAACGTCAAATTTCAGGAAATGAAATAGGGAATGAGTTAATAAAAGGGAATGGAAATTTTAAATATTAAATAAGATACTTAATATACTGAATTACTGTTGATTAAACTGGAATACAATGGGTTTTCCAAAATATTTTTATTAAACATTTTGAGGATATAAAAAACAGTCTTATCTTTGCGTCCATTAAACGAACGTTTAAAAAACACTTCCAAGTCAAAGTCATTTCCATTTATATATCAACGCATTAACCCATCATAAAGATAAAACCCAGCTTTTTATCTCCATCCTTACTCCACAAAAACAAAAAACTTGATATACCTTTGCATTTATTTTACAAACTACAGTAATTTTAATTATTAACCCAAAAACATTAGAAAATGAAGGCAAAAGAGACACTCCAAAGTAAGGAAAAAAAACAAAAAGAGACACCTTTAAAACGGATGTAAAGCACGGCATATCAGCTCCTAAAGCAGGAGTAGGACGTCCCTCAAGCGGGGAGGTTATAGGAATACTGCCACAATATAGGAAAGAAGTCATTAAAGACATCATCCTATGGAAAAAATCAAGATACTTTATAGAAGAAAAGCCGACAAGCAACAAGGCATTAGCACAATGGGCATACTCACATTTCGACTTCAGAACGCCAGACTATAAAAGACTATCAGAAAATACTATAATACAAGAGTTCGGTGAAGTGTGGCGGGAAATGAAGGTAGCAGGAGAGATATAGGGAATAAAACAAAAAAGGGCAGAAACCACGAAACTTATTGACAATAATTAAATATAAACAACTTAAGGAATAAACCACTTACCTTTGCCGCCACTTTGGTAAGGATGAAGCCACACCGCCTGCAGATGCCGCTTTCTCAATGAATGCGGCATCTTTTTTATATACAAGCGTACCTCCTGCCAAACTAATACAATTATTAATTTTAAAAACAACAAGATGAGAAAGTTGACAAAGCACGCCCCACTTCACGAGGCACTGAGAAACCTATGGAAAATACGTATCATGCTGGAAAAGAGCTACACGGAAACATGCGCCACATGGATGGCCCAACGGATAGAAAGCCTAATAGACCACATGCAATACGGACACGCACTCATAGCCTACCACAAGCAGGACGGGACATTCAGGCTGGCGAAAGCCACCCTACTGCCCTACAAGGCAGACTTCAGAAGAGATTATGACATCACAAGAGTGACAAGCACCATAGCCTTCTGGGACGTGGAACTGCAGGCATGGAGAACTTTCCAGCTGGAAAACTTCCTCGAATGGAGCCCCATATGCTAACCATTAACCATTAATCACTAATCATTAAACACTAAAAACAATGGCCATGATGTACGGGGGAATGCTATACTTCCCCCTCAAAGTAAATCTATTCGAAGAGATAGCAGTGGAACTGGTGGAAGCCAGGTTCGGACTGAAAGGCACAGCGGCGGTAATGAAACTGCTGTGCAAGATACACAAGGAAAACGGATATTACCTGAAATGGAACGCGGAGCAATGCACACTGTTCACCAACAAGGCAGGAAGGGACATCAATGAACAGGAGATGCAGGGAGTCGTGGACATCCTGGTGGAGAAAGTCTTTTTCGACCCCAAAACCTATAGGGAACAAGGGGTGCTGACCTCTACCGAAATACAGAAGGTATGGCTGGAAGCCACCAAACGGAGGAAAAGAGACCTCACCACCTTGCCCTATCTGCTGGTAGAGACGGAAGAGGACAAGCCGGACAAGGACAAGACTTGTACGCAAAAACGGGAAAATTGCACGCAGGATGCAGACATTTTCCCCGAAAATGCATGCAATTCCAAACAAAGCAAAGAAAGCAAAGTAAAAGAAAGCAAAGCAAAAGAAAGTAGAGCACTTCCCCCTCTTACTCCCCCCGGGGAAAGCGGAGGAGCGCAGGGAAATCCTGATCTGGACATTCCCGGATATGCCTACAACAGGAATACGCACAACCTGGAATGCCTCATGCTGAATCTGGAAAAGCTCTACATCACCGACCGGGAGGAAATCAGGAAGATTCTGAAGTTATCGGACTACGGCAGGCTGGGAAACTACGTCTGGAAAATATTCAATGGAACAAACTGGAACAAGGTGAACAGCAAGGGAGGGTACATCATCTCGGTACTGGCAAGGGAGAAGCGGAGTACGGGAAGCTGATTCCACAGGGCACAAGCTATCAATAACATGTCATGCAGGAAATCAACAACGTGTGATACAAAAAACAAATATCGTGTCGGCAGGATATTAATTCCTTGCCGACACGATATTCATTCCTTCTTCGTCCTTAAAATTGTGACTTATAATTATGCTGATATTCAGCGCAAAACCTCTGCAATTCAATAAAAAATGGCTGGAACACAGCAAACAGTTCCTCATCGTGCTCTTTAAGGTAACAAATTGCCTTATCTACGGATATATCAATATGATGATATTCCACCATGATGTTCAAAGACTCTCTTATTCCGTTCAGAGTGGCGTATTTCCGCAAACGGTCGGTCAGGATAAAATGCCAGATGAAACGTTTGAACCGTACCGGAAGATAGCGGTAATTGATGAGGAGGGAAAGATAGAAAGTCCGGGTATACCTCCTCAAGGAAACTCCGGAGAACGACTCGAAACGGGAAGCCAGCAAATAATCGAAATAAATATCCAGCAATACCCCCGAATACCGTCCGAATTCAGGTTGAAGCCTATGCACCACCTCGCAAACTGCCGGATGATGGTCGGTATAGTCGTCAATAGCGCGGTGAAGCTGAATACCCTTGGCTATATCCGGCGGATAATTCTTATAGGAGCTTCCCTTTACGGCATCGCCTACAAAATTGCCCAACTGTACTTTTCTGTTCGAACCGGAAAGGAATATATGTGCCAGGTAGTTCATGACAAAAGATTTACCAGCTCCTTGCAAAGACACTCCTTCACCTCTTCCATCGGCACCTCATGTCCCAGCTCTTTCTGCAAAGAAGTGACCCCCTTGTCGATGAATCCGCAGGGATTGATATAGCTGAAATAACGTAAATCGGTATTCACATTCAGTGCCAGCCCATGCATGGTAACAAAATGGCTGCTGCGCACGCCGATGGCACAAATCTTACGGGCACGGGGAGTATCGCCCTCCAGCCATACGCCCGTTGCCTTCTCCAGGCGTCCGGCAGCGATGCCAAACGAAGTACAAACGCGAATTACCGCCTCTTCCAGCAGATGCACATACTCCTTCAACCCCAAAGAAAAGTCCTCGAGGTTCAGAATAGGATAGCAGACCAACTGTCCCGGACCATGATACGTAATGTCTCCGCCACGGTCAATATGATAGAGCGTAGCCCCTATCCTGCGCAGTTGTTCTTCTCCCAACAGCATATTCCCTTCTTTCCCGCTACGCCCCAATGTATAGACATGGGGATGCTCGCAGAGCACAATATGATTGACATAGCACTCTCCTGCCTGCTTGGCGTGTACAAGTGCGTCAAACCATTCCGTCTGCCGGCTCCATGCCCCGGCATAAGGAATCATGTTCCAATCTGATATTTCCAGTTTCATGCAAGCAAATATAGCACTTTTTCCAATATCTGCCAATCTCCCTACTAAAAACAAAAAGATCCTCTCTTTTCTCTGAAGAAATGAATAATAGACCACTAAAGAGGCTATTTGGAACCTACAGCCCGAATTTATCTTAAATATGTAGCATCAATTCATAAAAATACACCTTGATAATCTGATAATATCTCACGTACTTTGCAAACATTCTGATATAACTATTCACAAAAAGACAGACTTATGAAAAAAAGAATTCTAATAACGCTATTCGCAGCGTTACTGTTCAGCTTTTCCATATCTGCACAGATATTGAAGGGGCACGTATATGATGCAACGACCAATGAACCGCTTGCAGGGGCATCGGTCACCTACAAGCTGAAAGACACGCAAGGCGTAGTGACCGACATAAACGGTGCATACGAAGTACACCTGCCGGCGGGAGGTGTAGATTTGGTATTCAGCTACGTGGGATATGAGGATGTGCCAATGCCCATCGTCATCAGCAAAGGAGACATTATGCAGAAAGACGTGTACATGAAGGAAAGCACCAACCTGCTGGAAGATGTCGTGGTCTCGGCCGGACGGTTTGAACAGAAGCTGAGCGATGTGACGGTCTCCATGGATTTGATAAAGGCCAGTGACATTGCCCGCCAGGCTCCCACAGACATCACCTCGACACTGCAGACCATTCCGGGGGTGGATATCATCGACAAGCAACCCAGCATTCGAGGCGGTGGCGGCTGGACTTACAGCGTAGGTGCCCGCAGCCTGGTACTGGTAGACGGGATGAGCGTGCTCAGCCCCCAAAACGGAGTCATCAACTGGAACAGCGTACCTCTGGAAAATGTGCAGCAGGTAGAGGTCATCAAAGGAGCCTCCAGCGTGCTCTATGGTTCGTCGGCCCTGAACGGCATCATCAACATACGCACCGCACGGCCGGGACTGACCCCTCAGACCCGTTTCAGTGCCTATGTAGGAATCTATGACGACCCCGACAACAGCGATTACCAATGGAGTGACAAATCTTTCTGGAAAGAGGACAAATATCCGGTAAAGCCCTTGTTGCGCAACAGCCTTTTCAGCGGTGTACGCAATCCGCTCTACGAAGGTTTCGACCTCACCCACTCCCGCCGCATCGGTAACTTTGACGTCAGCGGCGGACTGAATCTCTTTACCGACGAGGGCTACCGCCAACAAGGTTACAACAAACGTTTCCACATCAACGGAAACCTCACCTACTATCAGCCGGATATGGGTATGAAACTGATGAACTACGGTTTCAACGTGGATTTCCTTTCCAACAAGTACGGGGATTTCTTCATCTGGCGCTCGCCCGGCGAGGCCTACCGCCCCTCTCCCTTTACTAATATGGGACGTGAGTCCAACAACTTCCGCATTGACCCTTTCTTCAACTTCACCAATCCTGAAAGAGGTACTTCACACAAAGTAAAGGGCCGTTTCTACTACAGTGCGGACAATGTGGTACGCCCTACACAATCCGCCTCCATTACGGATATTCTGGGCAACATGGGCACCGACGCACAAGTCATCCAGAACATTGCCAATGGAGACTACACAGCCCTCCAGCCACTGATGACCGGAGTTATCAAATGGCTGGGAAGCGACAAGCTGAGTGATTTGATGGACGGTGTCTTCGGCTCTCTGGACAACATATTCCCCAATGCCACCACTGCCGACTATTGCGACCTCATCTCTTGGGTAATGAGCAACGGCCTGCCGTCTGACATGGGAGGACTGCTTGAAGGGAAACTACCCAGCGACCTGGTTCCCTGGCTATCCGGTGTACTCAATCCGAAGCGCAATCAATCACCAACACGGACGGACAAGAATTACGACTATTATCTGGACTATCAGTTCAACAAGAAATGGGACGGCGGCGCACAAATCACCACGGGTCTGACTTACGAACATATCCGCACCTTCTCCGGCGAAACGGAAGAAGTACATCAAAGTGACAATGTTGCCGCCTATATGCAATACGACCAGCGCTTCTGGGACCGCCTCAGCGTATCGGCCGGGGTACGTGCCGGATACCACCGGATAGACAAGCACTACCGGGAAGCCGACACAAAGGTTTTCGGGAGCAAGATTCCTTTCCGCCCCGTGTTCCGTGCCGGGCTGAACTACCAGCTAGCCGATTACAGCTTCCTGCGTGCCAGCTTCGGCCAGGGTTACCGTAATCCCTCCATCACCGAGAAATACCTTCGCAAAGACATCGGAGGTGTAGGTGTATATCCCAACTACAACGTACAGCCGGAAAAAGGATTCAATGCCGAGCTGGGATTCAAGCAAGGGTACAAGGCAGGCAATTTACAAGGATTTGCAGATGTCGCCGCTTTCTATACCCAATACAAGGATATGGTGGAATTCCAGTTCGGCCTATTCAACAATGCGGACCTGAGCATGATAAACAGCGTTACAGACGCCATACAAATGCTGAAGAACGGCAAGGGTTTCGGCATCGGGGCACAGTTCCACAACGTGTCCAAAGCACAGATTTATGGAATGGAAATCAGCACCAACGGCATGTACACCTTCAACAAAAACGCCAAGCTGCTCTATAACCTGGGATATGTATATACCGAACCGAGGGATGCCGACTACAAGAAACGCAATGCCCTGGAGAACACCTATACCGACCCGCTTCAGATGAAGGAGAAAAGCAATGACGGCAAGTACTTGAAATATCGTCCGAAACACAGTTTCAAGGCCACGCTGGACTTTCAGTGGAAACGCATCAACATAGGTGCCAACGTAAACTGGAAAAGCAAGATACTTGCCGTGGACTATATTATGCTGGACGAACGCAGCAAAAGTGAACCTGACCTGCTGGACTACGTGCGCGGCATCCTCTTCGGCTCGTCCAACGGGGAAACCCTGGCATCCTATTGGAAAAAGCATAATACGGACTATGCCACAGTGGACATGCGCTTCGGGGTGAAAGCCACCAAGGAAGTAGCTTTCCAGTTCATGATAAACAACCTGCTGAACAAGGAGTACAGCTATCGTCCCATGGCAGTGGGCGCGCCACGTACTTTCGTCGTAAAGATGGACGTTACATTTTAAAAAAAGAACATTTCATTTTAAAAACAGAATGTCTTCCGTTACTTTTTCCCGGAAAAGAATTACCTTTGTGCGAACTCTAAACGACAAAGCGTATGGAATTTCCTCAAGTCGACCTGCCAGTAGACATGATTGCATGGACTGAAGTAACGGAAGACATTCTAAACATATACAAACAGTCTTGCCGTCTGAAAGCATGCATCTTTGCACTTTGTATAGAAGGTTCCATCACGGTATCCATCAATCTGATGGATACGGAAATCAAGCAAGGGGATTTCATTACCCTGCTTCCCGGAACCATCATACAGTTTTACGAACAAAAGGAAAAAGTGTGCCTGGGATTCGTGGGGTTTTCTTCCCATTGCCTCAATGGAGTCAACCTCATCCAGTCTACATTGAGCTCCTTCTCCAACATACTGGAGTATCCGGTACTGGCTGTCAACCCTACCGTCGCCTCCTATTTCAAGGACTATTTTGCCTTATGGGCACGCATCACGACCGGTCCCTATCCTCCCGATACAAAAATGGCTCAAAGCACATTGAACTTGCTCCTCAGCGGCATAGACAGAATGTATTGCCACCGTCCGCAGATGCAAAAAGGGAACAAGAGCCGGAAAGAGGAAATATGCCGCGAACTGGTGCAGCTCGTCATCGAAAACTATACCCGCGAACGCCGCGCGCAATTCTATGCCGACAAACTGGGCATCTCCCTGCAACACCTCAGCACCACCGTGAGGCAGGTGACCGGCAGAAATGTATTGGACATCATCGCCCACGTCGTCATCGTAGACGTGAAAGCCAAGCTGAAATCAACCAACATGACCATTCAGGAGATTGCCTATTCCCTGAACTTCCCCAGTGCTTCCTTCTTTGGAAAATACTTCAAGAGGCACATGGGCATGAGTCCGCTGGAGTATAGGAACAGCTGAGAATACAGCCGTCAGAACCTGGAACTCAGACGAAGGCTGCTCAAAGCCACGGATACACAGGAAAGAGCCATGGCAGCACCTGCCAGCGCAGGACTCAGCAGGATGTCATAGACGGGATAGAGTACTCCGGCCGCGACAAAGATACCCACTGTATTATAGATGAAAGCCCAGAACAGATTCCGGTACATGAGGCTCACAGTCTGGCGAGACAACCGGAAAACTTTGGGCAACAGCAGCAGGTCTGAAGTCCTGAGAGTAATCATGGCGGTGTCCATCAACGTATCGGTCCCCTTTCCCATGGCAATGCTTACATCAGCACAGCTCAAGGCTTGCGCATCGTTCACGCCATCACCTACCATGGCGACCGTTTTACCCTGAAGCTGCAGCTTATGGATGAAATCCTCTTTGTCATCGGGCATGGCATCGGCCACAAAACGCATGATACCCAAACTGCCGGCCACGGAAGAAGCTGTACGCTCACCGTCTCCCGTAAGCATGCATATCTCGATGTCCTGGATACGCAGTTCCCGGATAGCTTCCATAGAAGTCACCCGCAACTGGTCCTTGATGGCAATAACGGCAAGTAAATCGTTCTCACGCCCAAAGTAGACAATACTGTTTCCATCCGATTCATATTGTGTCAGCATATCGGCCAGGATATCCGACAAATTGGCTTGATAATCTTTCAGCAGTTTATGGCTTCCTACCCAATATTCCGCACCCTGATAGGCCACTCTGACACCTTTTCCGGTAATGTTTTCAAAACCGTCCAGGTGGGCAGGGATAACCTGCTCCTCCCCTTCCAGGGCCGTAACGATTGCTTCTGCCAGAGGATGGTCCGAAGTAGACTCGGCAGCAAGCAGTACATCTTTATAATGCTCCTCCTGCCCTTGCGCCCACAGCCAGCCTATTACCGTAGGATGTCCTTCTGTCAGGGTCCCGGTCTTGTCGAATACCACCACATCCACATTGCGCATCTGCTCTAAAGCGGAAGTGTCCCTAATTAGGATATGATTGCGGGCAGCTTTATTGAGGCCCGCCGCCAAAGCTACTGGAGTGGCCAGCCCTACCACACACGGACAAGCCACCACCAATACGGACAAAGCGGCAAACAGACCGTGTGACACTACATCTATGCCTCCGAAGAACACCCATATAAAAAAGGTCAGCAGGGAAATGATGAGAATGACCGGGACAAAAAGCTCGGCAACACGGTCGTCAATGCGTTGCTTCTCCGGCAGTACGCGGGCTGCGTTATGCTGCCAGCCTCCCAACCGGCGGATAGCCGCCGACACATTTCGCCGGGCACGTTCCTCCATAAACTCGCCGGTCAGGGAAAAGGCGATGATGACGGCGGCAACCCCATAATAGACATGCGGTTCCAGCCCGATGCCCAGCCAATAATCCGGGAAGAAAGTGTTGAACACACTGAACAGAAAAGCCACAGAGGTGGTAAGCGCCACCAGACGGTCTATATTGTTGCGGCCCGACCGGGTTCCCTTCCAGGCACCGGCATAAAAAGGAGCGCCGAAAAACAGCAGTACCGGAATTGCCAGTACCATCTGTATTTCACGGGTATAGGGTACATGCACAAAGACTGTAGAAAACAGTATCAGTACGATGGCAAAAAGCCATGCACCGACGACGCGCAATCCCGTGCTGTGCATATCCGGCACGGGATGTGCCTTAGTAATTATATTGCTCATTCGATTTATTTTTTAGATGGTTGTTGTTCCGCTTTAATAAAGCAACAACCGAAATGAGCAGTTTGTTCAATTACTTCTTATCGTCCTGCTTGGTTTCCTTGACAAACTCCGCTTCATAATGGAACTTTTGGAAACCTTCTTTCAACTTTTCCACATTGGTCTTGTCGGCATCATACGTGATGGTTACCGTCTTTGTCTTCAGGTCTGTGTTGAAGTCCTTCAGTCCCTTCTCAAAACGGATGTTATTGTTTATCTTCCTTACACAGTTCTCACACTTCATCTGTGCCACCTTGAACACGGCTGTACGGATGTCTTTTGCCATTGCGGCAGATGCACAGAAGAGTACAACTGCCAAAGTCATTAAAAATCTTCTTGTTTTCATTGTTTCGCTATTGATTTAATAAATAATATTATATTCTCGGCAAGTTAAAACGGACACCTACATAGGCTTTTGCCCCATGCATCGGTCCCCACACCATCGTAGCGTCAAAGTTGCTTCCCCAGGGATTGGAAGCATCGATGATGGGGTTTTTCTGCTTGAAGTTTGTCAGGTTCTCGCCACCGACGTATATAGACCAGCGACGGAAATAGCGCGTCACCTGGGCACTCAACTGCTCGAAGCCGCCATAGCGCCTTTCCCACGACCAGTTGCCGTCTGTCAGTTCGTATGGAGCCGGCATGCGCCCGCCACCGTTCAGTTGCAAAGTCACATCAAACTGCCACAATCCCAAAGGTGTCTGATAAGAAGCCGTCAGCAAACCTTTATACTTGCTGGTAAGGGGTTTCTCCATCAGCTCTCCGTTGTAATTCGTCTTGGCATCCGTCCAACGGTAAGCTGCGGTAAAGGTGAAACCCGGGAAGAACGGATAGCTTGCCTCCACCTGCACTACCTGCGAATAGGAACGGCCGTGAAGGTTGTAGAACAGAACGGCATGCGGGTCCGTATCCATGTCTACCACCACCTGCTTGCTGAAATCCGTGTAATAGTATTCCGCATTCAGGTTCAAGGTTTTGCCGAACAAGGGAATATAGGCGGAAGTGCTTGCGCCATAGTTCCAGGCCTCATCCTGGTCAAGACGTTTGGCGATGTCTATCCGGCGGCTGCTTGCCAGCAGGTAGTTATTCTCGGCCAGCACATGGTTCGTGCGGTATCCCTTTCCTGCCGAAAGACGGAAATGTACATACTCGTTGGGATTGTACTTCACATGGAAACGCGGAGTGACGAAATAGCCGTACTCACTGCTATGGTCACCGCGGATACCGCCCATCAGCACCAGTTTATCGTCCCAGTTGTAGGTGTACTGCACGTAGGCGCCGGGGACGGCTTCTTTGGTGAATTTCTTCGTCAAAGGCTGTGCGGCGTCATTGTCCAGGCGGTAGTGCTGGTCGTAGGAGTCATAGTTGAAGCTCAGTCCGGCAGAAAGGCTTTGACGCTTGGTCAGTTCCGTCTCGAACAGCAAGGAGGCATAAGCGTTGTGCTGGTCCACATCGTAGATTTTCCGTCCGTACAAGGCATCCTGCTTGTGCAGGGAGCCGGAGAGAATCAATGCCAGGTTGGTATTCTTCTCCTTGTTGAATATATAGGCGTTCTTGGTGAAAGCTTCGTAGCGGTCGGTACCTATACTTATCTTATAAGGGTCTGCCAGGGACGTTTTGCCATGGCTGACTTGCCCGCTGTTGCGGTCTTCTGTAAGCACTTTGATGCCTGCCTGGAAGACGTAACGGTCGCCCATGTATGCCCAGCGGTTCCAGAGGTTGTACTGCTCCACACGGGGGATGTCGGCAAAGCCGTCGTCGTTGCTGTCGTGAGCTTTGGTCTCATTCTCGTAATGCGCCAGCAAAGAGGTGCTCCAACGTTTGGAGAGTTTCACCGTGGCATCGGCATTGGCTTCATAACGGTTAGTACTGCTGGCAAAGAGATTGGCGGAGAACCAGTCGGCTTCGGGCAACTGGGGTTTCTTGAATTCCACATTGATTTGTCCCGTGATGGCCTCATAGCCGTTCTTCACGGACGAACTGCCCTTGCTCACCTGAATACTCTGCATCCATGGCCCGGGTACATAACCCAGTCCGTAGGGGGCGGCAGAGCCGCGGTAGTTGGGGATATTCTCCGTCATCATCTGCACATACGTACCGGACAAGCCGAGAAGCTTGATTTGCTTGGCACCGGTGGCGGCGTCAGAGTAAGTGACGTCCACCGAGGGATTAGTCACAAAACTCTCTCCCAAATTACAGCAAGCGGCACGGCTCAGCTCGGCGCTGCTTATCATATCTTCATTCATCACACTGTTGCGCAGCTTCATGGTGCCCAACTTACGGCTGACCACATTCACCTCGCTCAGTTCCACCCCTTCGCGCAAGACAATGTCGAGCGTCTCATTGCGGTTACTTACGTGTATCGTATCATTCTCAAAACCGATAAAGCTGACTACAAGCATATGCTTGTCATTGGGTTTGGACAAGGAGAAGGTACCGTCCGCCGAAGTGGTGGTTCCTTGAGTGGTTCCCTGCCAGAAGAGGTTGGCACCCGCAATCGGGTCGCCCAAATTATCCTTTACCGTTCCCTTTACCTGCGCCTGCAAGGCGGTGAAAGAGAACAGAAGAATGGCTATCAAACTATATTTCATTTCTGTTTTATACTTAAAGAAGTGATTAAAAAACAAACAGTTCCCTCCGGGCAATCCAGGTCATTGCCCCGTATAAAACAACACTAAATGAGAAGCGTGGAATAGAGCGCCAGATAATGACGCGAGCCGACGACATATGGCGGTGCTCCTGAAACAACTCTCGGAGTACAAGCCACCTGCGGCAAGGAGTGATCAAACAGCGGCAGTTGCTCGCAAAACAGTGTAAGGAATGGCACGAACGAAACAGACTCGTGTGCATGCTTCACGAAATCCACCTTGTAGTAGACGGCTGTACAGCCGGTATCCTTGCATGTTTGCCGTGAGGCACGATGTGTATTATGGCATTTGGAACAGCCGGAAGTGCAGCAGCTTTGCGTCGTCTCGCATCCGGCACAGCAATACTGAACTACAGAAATCCCCACTCCGCTTATAATGATAAGGGAGGAAAAGAGTACAGCCAGTATGTAACGGAGTTCCTTCATAAGCGCTGCAAAGATAGAAAGTTTTAACCGTTTGCCGGAATTAATTTTTCCTTTTTTATGTGTGCAGTTCGTTAATAAGTTCTATATTTGTCGATAAAGTTTTTTGATTGATATGTTGATTTATAAACGAAATTCAATATGAAAAAGCAAACTGTCAGCCTACTTGTCCTTCTGCTTGCGGCAAGCGGCTTTTTCTTTTCCTGCGGTAACACCGTGAACAAAAACGCATACGCGTTGGAGTTCGACAGTATACAAGTAAACGAAACCGTACATCTCTTCGGAGACACAGCCAAGCCGGCCTGCAACCTCATCCTCAACTTTGCCTACGCCAGCCAGTCATCCGACGTGAGGCTGAAAGACAGTCTGAACGCCTTCTTCCTCTCCGCCTGCTTCGGCGACAAGTACATGGCGATGACACCCGAAGAAGCTGTCAAGAAATATACGGAGAAATATGTCAGCGACTACCGCAATGACCTGGAGCCGATGTACAAAAAGGATGAGCAGGACAAGGAGGACGAAGAAAGCATAGGAGCTTGGTATTCCTATTATAAAGGAATCGAAAGCCATGTGCAGTTGTGCAATACCTTGATACTGACCTACCGTATAGATTACAACGAATATACCGGCGGCGCACACGGCATCTATATGTCCACCTTCCTCAACCTCGACCTAAAGACCCTAAGCCCCATCCGCCTGGACGACCTCTTTGAAGGCGACTATAAGGAAGCGCTGACCGACTTGCTTTGGAAACAGCTGATGGCAGACAACAACGTCAGCACCCGCCAAGAGCTGGAGGACATGGGCTACGCCACCACCGGCGATCTGGAGCCCATCGAGAATTTCTACCTGGACCCAACGGGAATCACCTTCTATTATAATGTATATGAAATTGCCCCATACGTAATGGGAGCAACCAAAATCACGTTGTCTTATGAGGACATAGCCCCTCTGATGAACGGTAAATTCATTGTATTGAGCAGCGCTATAAAAACAGACGGCGAATAGGAACTGTAATCAATTGTCTATCAACATAAAATTCACAATGGATTTAATACTCAAATATTTCCCGGACCTGACGGAAGAACAGAAACGGCAGTTTGCCGCACTCTACGACCTCTATCTGGACTGGAACTCTAAGATTAATGTCATTTCACGCAAAGATATAGAGAACTTGTACGAACACCATGTGCTGCACTCTCTGGGCATAGCCAAGGTAATCAGGTTCAGACCGGGGACACAAATTATGGACCTCGGCACGGGAGGAGGCTTTCCGGGAATCCCGCTTGCCATCCTTTTCCCCGAAGTACAATTCCATCTGGTGGACAGCATCGGAAAGAAAGTACGCGTAGCCTCCGAAATAGCCAACAGCATCGGGCTGAAAAACATCACCTTCCGCCATGCCCGCGCAGAAGAGGAAAAAGGGAAGTTCGACTTTGTGGTGAGCCGTGCCGTGATGCCGCTGACAGACCTACTGAAGATTATCCGCAAGAACATCTCCTCCAAACAGCAGAATGCATTGCCCAACGGACTGATTTGCCTCAAGGGGGGCGAATTGGGAAACGAAACCATGCCCGTCAAGAACAAGACCACGTTGTGGGACTTGAAGGAGTTCTTTGAAGAGGAGTTCTTCGAGACAAAGAAAGTAGTATATGTAGGGGGATAAATCTAAATACATAATATGAAAATAAAGAGATTCGAATTTAATATGTTCCCGGAGAACTGTTATGTGCTTTGGGACGAAACCAATGAAGCGGTCGTCATTGACCCGGGCTGTTTTTATGAGGAAGAAAAGCAGGCCTTGAAAAACTTCATCATCAAGAATGGGCTGAATGTGAAACATCTGCTGAATACCCATCTGCATCTGGACCATATCTTCGGCAATCCTTTCATGCTGAAAGAGTTCGGTCTGAAGGCCGAAGCCAACCAGGCCGATGAGTTCTGGATTGACGAAGCGCCGAAACAAAGCCGCATGTTCGGCTTCCAACTGCAGGAAGCCCCCGTGCCCCTGGGCACTTATCTGCACGATGGAGACATCATCACCTTCGGCAATACGGAACTGGAAGCCATCCATGTGCCGGGACACTCGCCGGGCAGCCTGGTGTACTATTGCGCGACAGACCACTGCATGTTCTCGGGGGATGTGCTGTTTCAAGGCAGCATCGGCCGTGCCGACCTTGCCGGCGGCAACTTCGACGAACTGATAGAGCATATTTGCAGCCGTCTGTTCATCCTGCCCAACGACACGATTGTCTATCCCGGACACGGAGCACCGACTACCATAGGAATAGAAAAAGCGGAGAATCCGTTCTTCCGGTAAATATACAGCAAACTTTTAAATCATTACAGCCATGAAAAACGACCTATTGACCTACCGCCACATCGGCATCAGCGAAAAAGACGAGGAGAAGATGCTCCAAAAAATAGGAGTGAAAAGCCTGGACGAGCTGATTGATAAAACCATTCCTGCCAACATCCGCCTGAAAGAACCGCTGGCTCTGCCCAAGACAATGACGGAGTACGAATTCGGACAGCACATTGCAGGACTGGCTGCCAAAAACAAACTTTACACAACCTATATCGGTATGGGATGGTACAATACCATCACTCCTGCCGTTATCCAACGGAATGTATTCGAGAACCCCGTTTGGTACACTTCCTATACCCCCTATCAGACCGAAGTCTCACAAGGACGCCTGGAAGCCCTGATGAACTTCCAGACTGCCGTATGCGACCTCACCGGCATGCCCCTTGCCAACTGCTCCCTGCTGGATGAAGCGACTGCCGCAGCCGAAGCCGTGACGATGATGTACGCCCTGCGTCCGCGCGACATGCAGAAATCGGGCGCCAACGTGGTATTTGTTGACGAAGCCGTCTTCCCGCAGACACTGGCAGTAATGACTACCCGCGCCATTCCGCAAGGTATCGAGCTGCGTATAGGAAAATACCATGAAATGGAATTCACGCCGGACATCTTCGCCTGCGTACTGCAATATCCCAACGCTACCGGCAACGTGGAAGATTATCGCGCCTTCGTGGAAAAAGCCCATGCAGCCAACTGCAAAGTGGCCGTTGCCGCCGACATTCTGAGCCTCGCCCTGCTCACCCCTCCGGGAGAATGGGGAGCTGACATCGTCTTCGGAACCACACAACGGCTCGGTACACCGATGTTCTACGGCGGGCCGTCGGCAGCCTACTTTGCCACCCGCGACGAGTACAAGCGCAATATGCCGGGACGCATCATCGGCTGGTCGAAAGACAAATACGGCAAGCTGTGCTACCGCATGGCGCTGCAAACCCGCGAGCAGCACATCAAGCGTGAAAAGGCGACTTCCAACATCTGTACCGCACAAGCACTGCTTGCCACGATGGCTGGCTTCTATGCCGTATATCACGGTCCGGAAGGCATCCGCACCATTGCAGAACGCATCCACAGCATTGCCGTATTTCTGGAAGAAAGTATCAACAGACTGGGGTACAAGCAGGTCAATGCACAATATTTCGACACGCTCCGCTTTGCACTGCCCGACACCATTTCGGCACAGCAGATACGTACCATCGCCTTGAGCAAGGAAGTGAACCTGCGTTATTTCAAGAATGGGGACGTAGGTATGAGCATCGATGAGACTACGGACATCACTGCCGTCAACGTACTGCTCTCCATCTTTGCCATTGCCGCCGGAAGGGATTGGGAAAAGGCAAGCGACGTACCCATGGCAAGCAGCATCAGCGCAGAGATGAAACGCCAAAGCACCTATCTGACACATGAAGTATTCAACAAATACCATACGGAAACGGAGATGATGCGCTACATCAAGCGTCTCGACCGCAAGGACATCTCACTGGCACACTCCATGATTTCCCTCGGCTCGTGCACCATGAAGCTGAACGCTGCCGCAGAGATGCTGCCGCTCAGCCGTCCGGAATTCATGAACATGCATCCCCTGGTGCCCGAAGACCAGGCCGAAGGTTACCGCGAACTGATAAGCAACCTCAGTGAAGAGCTGAAGATAATTACCGGCTTTGCCGGTGTCAGCCTGCAACCCAACTCCGGTGCGGCAGGCGAATATGCAGGACTCCGCGTCATCCGTGCCTATCTGGAAAGTATAGGACAAGGGCACCGCAACAAAATACTGATACCTGCATCCGCACACGGCACCAACCCGGCATCTGCCATCCAGGCAGGCTTTACCACCGTGACCTGCGCCTGCGACGCACAAGGCAACGTGGATATGGCCGACCTGCGCGCCAAAGCGGAAGAAAACAAGGCGGACCTCGCCGCCCTGATGATCACCTACCCTTCCACACACGGTATCTTTGAAACGGAAATTGTGGAAATCTGCCACATAATACACGCCTGCGGTGCGCAAGTATATATGGACGGCGCCAATATGAATGCCCAAGTAGGCTTGACGAATCCCGGCTTTATCGGTGCGGATGTCTGCCATTTGAATCTGCACAAAACGTTCGCCTCTCCTCACGGTGGCGGCGGACCGGGCGTAGGTCCCATCTGCGTGGCAGAACATCTGGTTCCGTTCCTTCCGGGACACAAATTGTTCGGCAATGCCGCCAACCAGGTGTCCGGAGCTCCTTTCGGCAGTGCAGGTATCCTCCCCATTACTTACGGATATATCCGCATGATGGGAACAGAAGGGCTGACACGGGCCACAAAGATAGCCATCCTCAGCGCCAACTACCTGGCAGCCTGCCTCAAGGATACATACGGCATCGTTTACCGCGGTGCTACCGGCTTCGTAGGACACGAAATGATATTGGAATGCCGTAAGATGCACGAAGAGACGGGCATCAGCGAAAACGACATCGCCAAGCGCCTGATGGATTATGGATATCATGCCCCTACCCTCTCCTTCCCGGTACACGGCACACTGATGATTGAACCGACGGAGAGCGAAAGCCTTGCCGAACTCGACAACTTTGTCCACGTGATGCTGACCATCTGGGACGAGATTCAAGAGGTGAAGAACGGCGAAGTCGACAAGACGGACAACGTGCTGGTGAATGCCCCGCATCCCGAATACGAAGTGGTAGCCGACACATGGGAGCACAGCTATACCCGCCAAAAGGCAGCCTACCCGATAGAAAGCGTGCGCGAAAACAAGTTCTGGGTGAACGTGGCACGCGTAGACAACACGTTGGGAGACCGTAAACTGTTGCCCACATGCTATGGATGCTTCGACTGATGAAAAGAAAGCGTAACGGACTATTTTATAGTAAAAAAGAAGAAACCATCAATTCCATCTCCCATGGCATCGGCATTGCCATGGGAGTAATTGTAAGTACACTATTCCTGATAAAATGCTACCAGGCGCAGAATCTTTGGGCAGCATGCGGCGTATGGCTCTATCTGTTCGGCATGGGCGGTTCATATCTTGCCTCCACACTCTACCACTCCCTGAAACATCATAATCCGTGGAAACGGCGCTTGCGGCATTGGGACCATGCGGCCATCTATTGGCACATTGCAGGCAGTTACTCCCCCATCACGCTCATTGCATTGAGAGAGGACGGCGGTTGGGGATGGGGACCTTTCGGCTTCGTCTGGCTATGCGCCATCATCGGTACTGTTGTCAGCTTCCGCAAGATGGAGGAGCACAGTTACGTGGAAACAGTATGCTACATCCTGATGGGGCTGTCCGTACTGGTAGTATTCAAGCAGCTTTTCGCCCTCTCCCCCACAGCCTGCTACTGGATTATTGCCGAGGGGGTATGCTACATCACGGGAGCCGCCTTCTACTCCTTGCGCAAAGCACGGTACATGCATTCGGTTTTCCATTTCTTTGTATTGGGCGGTTCAGCCTGCCACATGGTGGCTGTATGGGACATACTGGTGAAGATGCTGTAAGCAAACGGCAAGCGCACAACCGCTAAAAGAAGTTAATAAGTATCTCTTTCCCTTGCTTTTCTCCATAACTTACCCTACGTTTGCAGTGTTGCACATCAGTGCAACACTAATAAAATTATGATAACGATAGAGAATACGAGCTACGGTTACAAGTCCAATCCACTTATTTTCAACAACATATCTTTGGAAATAGGAAACGGTATATATGGACTTCTGGGAGAAAACGGCGTAGGCAAAACGACGCTGATGCATCTCATCTGCGGACTACTCTTCCCCAAAAACGGAAAGTGCAGCATAGACGGAAGAAACACGGCAGAGAGACAGTCCGAAGGGTTGGCCCGTTACTTCTTCCTGCCCGAAGAGTTGCAGATGCCTACCGAAAGCATCGCCAGCTTCGCTGCACGCCATTCCGTATTCTATCCACATTTCAATCAGGAAGAATTCAAGCTGAACCTGGAAGAGCTGAAAATCAACCGGAAACAAAAACTCTCTTCCGTCTCCTACGGACAACAGAAGAAGGCAATGCTGGCATACGCCTTTGCCCTGCATACTCCATACATCCTGCTCGACGAACCGACAAACGGGCTGGACATCACCTCCCGCCAAGCCTTGAAACGTATCATCAGCCGCAGCATGGACGATGAAAGCACGCTGCTCATCTCCACCCATCAGGCGCACGACTTCGAGAATCTGCTGGACCATCTCGTCATCCTTGGCAAAGGCGAAATATTACTGAACCGTTCGCTGGACGAAATCAGTAACCGGCTTCTCTTTGCCCGTACGGACATCCTGCCGGCAGAAAGCATCTACAGCGAACAAGACTTGTCGGGCCATTTCTCCATTCTCCCCAACGAGGACGGAGAAGAGAACACACCGGACATCGAACTGCTGTATAAAGCGGTGTTGCAACAACCGGAAAAGATACAGAGCATGTTTCAATGAAAATCCATCATACAAACAGAACTATGAACGCAACTTTTAATCTGAAACGCTTCCTGCTACTGGAACAATATAAAAGGAATGAGACCGGCAGGCACCTGCTTTGGTCGGCAGCCGTCGTATCGTTCATCTGCATCCTGTGCATCCTCTACGACATAAACCGCGGTGGAAGTTACTACGGCAAACATACCTCTGCCACCGAATTCTCCCGCTACGTACTATGGTTTATCCTCATGGCCCCCTGCCTGCTGGAAACAAATTTCAGCAAACACAGCTCCACTCTCGATATACTGCTGCCGGCATCGGCATTCGAGAAGTTCCTGCATATCTGGATAAAATACCTGCTGCTGCTTCCCCTATTCTGCAGTCTGCTGATAGCCTGCCTCAAAGGTCTGCTGTCCTTAAGCGGCAGCGAGTTCCTGCAGTATTTTGCAACGCACATCACGATGTTCCGGATACACAACACCCAGATACTGACCTATGTAATCCTGCATGCTTCCGCCTTCATCGGATACTTCGCCTTCAGCCGGCAAGTCCTGCTGAAAAGTTTCACCATCTTTGTAGGCTCCATTGCCGTCTGCATAGGAATTGTAACTTTTGTGGCCTCCCTCATGCCCGAAGCCAGAGCGGACGGATACTGGATGGATAACATTGCCACATGGCCCCACACCAACTATCCGCTGTCGGCCGGTGCACAAGCCATCGTGACTTTCTGCAATTATGCGGCTCCTATCAGTGTGCTGCTCGGTTCATGGGCATCGAGCTACTTCCTGCTCAAAGAAAAACAACTGTAGCCTATGGACTTCAAGACCAACAAACCGATATACCAGCAGATTGTAGATTTCTGTTTCAGCAAGATTCTCACCCGCGAATGGCAGGCAGAAGAGCGGGTGGTATCCGTGAGGGGGCTCTCCTTTTTAAGTT